>Ga0247723_1000118_pt1 | contig 49104 bp, 72 predicted proteins | sample MSEWelMarce5H_FC_FD_189079 | JGI IMG/M metagenome (GOLD analysis project Ga0247723, IMG submission 189079) | Subsurface sediment microbial communities from gas well in West Virginia, United States - MSEEL Well Study Marcellus 5H_FC | ecosystem: Environmental > Terrestrial > Deep subsurface >...
TCAAGCATTAGTCAGTCTTATCGTGACTTAAGAGTTGTTTTTATGGGAACAACTACATCGCTTGCCAATGTTCTTTTTCAATTCAATGGTGACGGAACTGCGACTTATTCAAAAGTTGCAATGGCTGGTAGGTCTGCAAGTTCGACACCAACCAGTCAAGCAAACACAAGTTCATCGGCTCACTTTAATTTTTTGACCGCAACAAATAGTTCAATTTTATCTTCCGCAACTTTAGACATCTTTGATTATTCGTCAACAGACAAGCACAAATCTTATCTTGCAAGAAACTCAAGCCAAGAAGGAGATGGCACATTTTCTGGAACTGAGGCCATTGCCGGTCGCTGGGCTAATACTGCTGCAATTACTACCATGTATTTTCTTCCTGGTGCTGGTTCTTTTGCTGCTGGTACAACTATTGCACTTTACGGAGTATCAGCATGAGCATGACTTTGATTAGCACAGTAACAGTTGGTGCAGGTGGGGCTGCCGGAATTGACTTTGGAACCTTGCCACAAACATATACAGACCTTTATGTAGTAGTTTCAGGCAGGTCTAATACATCCAATCCATCTTTTTATGTTCAATACAATGGCAGCGGTGCTGGTGCTTATTCACTTAGGCGTTTGTATGGAACAGGAACAGACGCATATTCTCAATCGCAATCTGGTTTAGATTTTCACCGAGTTGATACAAATGCACAGGGACCTGAATCAACAAGCAACACTTTTATTAGCGCAAGCCTTTATATTCCCAACTACACCTCATCAGTTGCCAAAACAACATCTATAGATATTGTCAATGAAAATAACGCAACTGCAGTTAGGCATAGTATTGTTGCGGCCCTTTGGAACAATACATCAGCCCTGACAAGTATGTATATTGCACCTGATGGCAACTGGGTTCAATACAGCACCGCATCTATTTATGGAATCTTAAAAGGCTCCGGCGGAGCAGACATACCTGTTTTGTTTTATGATTTTGTTTCTGGCACCGAAGGCTGGTACGGAAGTAACGTAAGCCTTTCTACATCTGGCGGAATACTAAGTACTAATCCAACTGGTAACGATCCATTTATTATTAGCCCAAATATTTCAATATCTGGATCTACCAATAGATATGTAAAAATTACATTTAAGAAGTCTAGTGCCGGTCAATCAGCAACATGGGATGGAAGTGTATTTTATACAACTTCAGGTCATAGTTTTGATGGCAACTATAGAATGGCCTTTAATGAGCCAACTTGGGATGGTAACTACAAGACTCTAGTATTTGATATGCATAATCTTACGTTTGGTGGCACGGATTGGCAAAACAATACAATAACAAGTATTAGAATTGATTTTTCTAATGCTCAATCCGATGGCAACTTTTTAGTTGACTCAATATCTATATCACCTACGCCATAGAAGGAATAATAAATAAATGACTGAAACACTAACAAAAATTGTTGTTGACTGCTCAACAGGCGAACAGACTATTGTTCCGCTAACTGCTGAGGAAATTGCCCAGCGTGAAATTGACACTGCTGCTTATGCAGAACAACAAGCAATAGCCGAAGCAGAAGCAGCTCAGATTGCTGCTGACAAAGCCGCTGCGGTAGCAGCACTTGTAGCCTTGGGTTTAACCGAAGCTCAGATTGCTGCTCTTACCAAATAGTCTAAATAGTATAAGGTAGAATAGAGTCATGCCAGTAATTCCAGATGTCAGTCCCCCTGATTATTCAACAGTGATTGGGCAGATCCGTCTGCTTGTGCCAGATGTCGAGCAGTTGGCAAACTTGTCTAACCCTGCGACTGCTGCTGCCTTTATTTTTAGTGATGCCCAGATCCAGGCGTTCGCGACAATGTACTCAAACAATGTCAAGCGAGCAGCAGCCCAGGCTAAGTTGGTCCTGGCAACTTCTGAGGCGCTTATCAACAAGGTTATTCGCACAGATGACCTGCAGACCGATGGGGCTAAACTTGGTGCCGAACTTAGGGCTCAGGCTGTTGAGTTGAACCGCCAGGCAGATCAAGATGACTTCAATGATTCTTATGACGCTTTTGAAATCGTAGACTTTAATAGAAATGCTTTTTAATGGCAATCAATGCAAGACCGGCTTTAGATCCGCGGTGGATAGATCATAACCGCGGTCTTTCTCGTGCGTTCCAGTTATCCACAATAACTGTTTACAACGAGAACCAATCAGCCAGGGTTTACAACCCAACAACTAATACTTTTGATTCTAACGAGACCGCCATCTGGGCTGGTCGTGCCAGAATCCAGCCTAAACTAAATGGCTCAAACCGCAGCGTAACCGGAAACAACACAACCATTCAAGAAGTTGAAATGCAGTTGGATATTACCGGAAACACTCTTTCTGGCTCAAATGGGGCTATGGCAGATATCCGCCCTGGCAATTATGTAATTGTAAACACCTCACCGTCTGCGACTCAACTGACTAAGTTTATTTTTATTGTGAAGTCTGTGATAAATAGTTCTAATGCTTGGCAGCGCACCATAGTTTGCGAGGCTGACATGGAGGCCGATCCTAGTGCCTAATCTTCAAGATTTTAGAGGCGCAATGATTAATTGGACTATTAAAGTCAAGGCTGCAGGAGCTATGGCTGTCAGTGCTGCACTTGATGAGGGTGCCGACTACATGCGCGAGCACATTGCCGAGGGAAGCCCTACTGGCACCTCTTGGCATGAGCAGAAGAACGCGATTAATGGCTATCCTTACGGCTCCCGTATTGGTAATGCAAACCCTGGCATTGGCCCTGTTCAGGATAATCCTGGCACTATGTTCCGCAGTGTGCAGGCAGAAGATGCCAAGGTTACTAACACAAAGATTTCCGGTAAGTTCGGTTGGATTAAAAACCGTGAAGATTACTTTGCCCAGCAGGATGCTGGAACTTACGGGGTTGGCAAAAATGTCGGCATGGGCTTGATAAACAAAGGCAAGAAGACTGTTCACAATGTTGGTGCAAAAATTGTTGTTGAGGAGAAACTTCGCTCATCGGCTAAGGCAAACGGTTTTAGCGTGTCAGGTACAGGTGCATAATGAGTCTTAATCTTTTAGCGGTCCACGACCAAATCACTACTAAATTGAATGAACTTCCTCAGGATGTTTACGATACTTCTGTGCCAGAGAATGTAAAGATTAAACATGCTGGTAACAAGTTGTTCCTGCCCTACATTGTGGTTTTCTATGGCGACATGGCTGAAAGCAGCCGTGGTCGAGGCATCACTTCTGTTCGCAACAACGTAGGCATTAGTTATGCAGTTGTGCGCTGCACCGCCCCAACAGAAAGAGCCGCAAGACAGGTTGCCGACCTTGTTCGCGACAAACTTGTTGGCTTCAAGCCAGTTGACGCTGGAGAACTTAGACTAACTGCAGGTGGCAGAACTTACACAAATACTGACGGAAATGGCGTACCAGAGCACTTTATAGCCGAGGTGCCATTTACGTTCGTAGTCAATACTGTGGTATCATAGATATGATTCGAAAGGAATCTTAGTATGCCTTTGGTAAAAAACACACGCACTGAGAAAGTAATGTCAGTGCCAGCTCACTATGTGGGACACCCAGTTTTGGGCAAGGATCTAATTCTCGTTGAGGATGATGTTCAGGCTGCACCAAAAAAAGAAACAACCCAAAAGGAGCAGCCAGCTCCAATGGCTAAGGCTGTAGAGTCTGAGTCAAAAAACAACATTAAAGAAGACAAGGAATAAAGCATATGCCTACAAAAATGCTTCGTCCTAACGTTGGTATTTATGTTGCATCCGCTACTGCGTTTGCTAACTGGGCAGCCCCTACGCTGACTGAGATCACAAGCGCAACTAATGTATTCAACATTTCTCCAGCCGTTACTGACGACTATACACTAAACCAGGCTGATTCAGACGCTGACACATCGCTTGCGATTGTGGACAACGCTAACGTCAGCACACCTACTTACTACAACTACGAGGCTTCTCTAGACGGTTTCCGTGACGAGAACCCAACAGCAACCTCTGTTTACAACAAGTTCCGTGACCTATTTGCTGCTCCAGATGTAAAGTATTACATCATCAAGCGCATTGGTAAGGTTCACTCTGCTGCTTTTGCTGCAGGCGACTTGATCTCTGTTTTCGGAGTAAAGACCGATTTCCCTATTGACATTGTTGGCGATGGCGAAATGCTTCGCATTGGTGCTCGTTTCCTAACCACTGGTGAAGTTGCTATCAACGTTGCCGTTGGTGCAGGTACTGCAGGTTCTGGTCCAGCACTTGCTGCATCTGTTGGCACAAAGTCAACCTCAAACGGTAAGATCAAAGTTTGGTGGGTTCCATCAGCGAACATCACCGGAACTGAAGACGCATGGGTTGCTGCACCAGATATCTCAGACTTGTCTGCAGCTGGCTCAGTTGACCTAACCGAAGCAATCGCTTGGGATGGTTATGACCTTGGTGCAACCGACTCTAACAAGATTGACGACCGCGGTATCCTTGACACCGGCGCTGTTCAGTCTCGTGGATTCGCACAGTTCAACGGTGCCTTGACCTTCTTCCGTGGAATCACCTCAGAGTCCACAGGCGCTTACGCAGTCGCATTTGATACCTTCAAGGCATCAACTGACGGTTCACGCCCAGAAGGCTTCCTAGTGACCCGTATCGGGCTTCCTACAAGCACTGCAGTTGCTGCAACTCAGAAGTTGAACGTTTTCAAGTTCATCGCTGACGCAACTATGGACAACACCGAAGGTGAAGACAGCGTTAAGTTTATGGTCAACTTCCAGCCTCAGGGCAAGTTGAACGTGAACGTTGCTGCCGTAGCCTAAGTTAGACTGGTCGGGGAGAGTTTTGCGCCCATTCGCTCTCCCCGACCTTAAACTTTCAAATGGGTAAATTGTAAGGGCGAAAAAATGAGCGAAGAAACCACACCTGACGAAGTTTTAAAACTTGTCGAGAAAGCCCAATCTAAGGGCGTATTTGATATTGCAGCGTTTGCCAAAGGCCGCGCTTTGCCGCAAGATACCGTAACCGCATACTTAAATGTTGATGCCGCTTACCGTCTTGACAAGATCAATAAAGAGATTGCATCTGAACTTGACTCTAAAGTAATAGAGTCGCTTGAAGCCAAGGCTAAAGAAATCGCTGATGAAGTTATTGCTTCTAAGGTTATTTTCCACATGCGTGGTGTCACACAGGCCGAGGTAGAGGCAGTTAGCGAAAAATGCAACAAGGATTACCCTAGTGAAAAAGATGCCTTTGGCAACAAGGTAAACACCAACGACTGGCTAAAAGCCTGGACCATTGCTTTAGTTGCTGCCAACATTGTGCGCGTTGAAAACGCTGCCGGCGAAGTTGATGAGCGAGTTTTTGAAGCCAAAGATGCAAAAGACTTTTACAACACTTTCCCTAAAGAAGTCTGGGACCTACTCGTTGAAAAGATGGAGCAACTTACACTTGCAAGCGCCTATTTTAAAGGATTGACGGACGCGGGTTTTTTACCGAAGTCCTAACATGGGATAGCAACCGCCAGTATATCTCAAAGATCAAAGCGGCTATCAATGTTGGGATTCGACCCAGCGCAATAATGTTCAAAGAGCAGCCAACTGATCCTTGGACTGATTTTGACTTTTTACTTATTGAAGCAATGCAAATGCTTGAAGATGAAACTTGTAAAGATTGCGGTAATCCTATCTGGATTTGCCGAAACGAAGACGCGGGGAACGTCGGCTTTAAAATAAAGACTGCAACTTGCTTTGCAAAGGCCGAGTTGGATCGCTGGCAAGAAGCCGAAGATAAGAAAAAAAGTTCCAAGAAGAAGCACGGCCAGTACCCATACATCGTGGCTTACACTTACGATAAAAGTGACATGCCCTCTAGGGCCCAATTCTACCGGGCTTGGGCTGAAAAGAATAAGGTAGAATAGAGATAGATTTCTATAACCTTAGGCGGTTTTTGTGGCACTTAATTTTGATGCACAAATCAATGTTGATGTAAGTAAGTTTCTTGCATCCGTTGGTCAGGCTGAGGCTGCAGTTACTAGACTGCAAACTAAATTAGCCAATATCAATGCCATTTCCCCTAGAATTACTGTCGGTTCCGGCGCTTCATCCGACATGGCTGATCGCAGATCTCGCTCTAATGAGGCAATCCGTGCAATGGCTCAGGAAGAGGCGATGGCTCGCGCCATGGGCCAGACTGAGCGCAATAATGCCAAGGTCGAGTTCCAGGCTGAACAAATGCGCAAGAAGGCGATGGATGCTCGCCTAAAAGATCACGAGACTCTTTCTAGCGCTATAGATAGACAGATTTCTCAGGAACAGAGACAGCGCACTTCTGCCTCAAACAGCATTAAACAACAAATGCAAGACCGCGAGCAGATGAATAAGATTCATGCTCAGGCAAATGCAATGAATCAAAAATTTGATACTGCTAGAGAAAATGCTGCAAACGCTACTATCAGAAATAGCGCTAGAGAGCGCTATGCACTTTACGATGTTGCCGCTGCTTACGCTGCTCTTTCATACGCAGGACTGCAGGCTTTCCAGCAATTAACCGGTGCCGCTATTTCTTACGAGCGTTCATTTGCTAACGTAATTCGAACCACAGAGTTTACTGGTGGAGCGGTTGGTGCTGCTGCTAGAGTCATGCGCTATGAGTTGATGCAAATTGCTTCAGAAATCCCTTTGGCTTTTGGCAAGATCACTGACATTGCAACCATTGGTAACCAGTTGGGTATCGCGCAGGGCGAATTGTCTAGCTTTACTCAAACCGTTGCCAAGTTCTCTGCAACTACAGGAATGACTGCAGATGCTACAGCAATGGGCCTTGGTCGCACAATTGAGTTGCTTTCTGACGAGAAAACTAAGGTAAGTTACGAAGCCTTAGGATCTGCTATTGCGTACGCTGGTGTGAAAGCAGTTGCGACAGAAGAGCAGATTCTTTCTGTGACTAAAGAAATTTCTACTACAGCAAAACTTGCTAAGTTTGCTGCTCCCGATGTTGTGGGTCTTGCAACGGCACTTTCCTCGGTTGGCGTGGCCCCTGAAGCCGCTCGTGGTTCTATCATTCGTACCTTTGCTGCAATCAACAAAGCAATCTCTGAAAACGGTCCCCAACTTGAGGCTTATGCAAAAATCTCAGGAATGACTGCTGGATCTTTTGCGCAGGCCTGGAAAGAAGATGGCCAGGTTGCATTTGACGCTTTCCTAAACGGCCTGCAGTCCCTAAGCAATGGTGGAGCAAACCTTGACACCGTTCTTCGAAACATCGGTTTCCGAAATGTGCGTGACATTCAAACTGTTCAAAAACTTGGAGATAACTACAACGTTTATGCCGAAGCAATTCAAAACTCTAACAAGGCTTACGAAGAGGGCACTTACCTAAATAAGTCTTACTCTGTTATTCAGGAGACTGTTGCATCAAAACTTGAGTTGATGAGCAACAACTGGAATAACTTTATGGCAACTCTTGGAGAAGAGACATTTGGCGACAGCCTAAAGTCATTTATTGACTACATCAACTCTGCCCTAAAGCAATTAACTGAACTTGCTCGTAGCCCTATTGGTGAGTTCCTTGGTAAAATTATTGGAACTATTTCAATTCTTGCAATTGTTTTGGGCACAGTAAATGGTGTGATTGCTTTGAGTAAGGCAGCAATGCTTGCTTTCAGCCTTGCCGCTTCTGCTTTGGTTCCGGCAATTGGAGCGGCAAGAGGTTCTCTTGCAATATTTGACGCGCAGATGGCAAAACTAGCATTGACCGCAAAACTATCTGAAGGTGCACTTGCTCGGGCCAGAGTCGGCTTTGTGGCTTTGAATAATGTCCTTAAAGCCGGATTGATAACTGCTGGTCTTGCTGCTGTTTTTGAATTAGTAAATGCTATCGGTAACGCCATGAAATCAGCCACAACTCGTGCCGAAGAACTTACTGGTGGATTTGGTGGTCTTCAAGAAGCAGTAACTGCGGATACTAAATCCCTTAAAGATACTGCTGATCAACTCGGAATCAGCACTCAGCACTATATTGCAATGTCTGATGCAGTTACACTGCAGACATCATCAGTAAAAAGTAACGATCAAGCAACCAGAGATGCCGCAGCCGCACACGACGCAATGCTTTATATCACTGGTCAGGAGCCTGCTGCTCTTGATGCCGCCTCCGGCCAAATTGATAAGCAAACATTAATCTTAGGTAAGAATACTACTGCGTGGCTAAAGAATGCAATTGCTACGTCTTCTGCTGGTTTGTTTAGAAATAAAACTGCTGTTTCTGCGCTTCAACAAACTAACTTTAGTCTTGATGAAGCAATTCTTGCAAAAGAAGCTGGCAAACTTGATGTTTATTTTAATAAAATTGAGAACAAAGCCAAGGGCATAAACTTCTTCGACTTTGTTGCTCAACAGGAAATTGGAAACCTAGAAAGCATTATTGGCGGCACCGTTGACCAAATAAAACTATTGGGTTTGGCTACCGATGGCGTTAGCGGTTCTATTGATAGAAGTGGCGATTCAACTGATGAATTTGGTGACTCTCTTGAAAAAACCGCTAAAATAATTCGCACAGTCACTGATTATGCAGGCGATCTAAGTAATGTATTTACAAGAATAAAGAACATTAATTTTGGTTCAAGTGTCGCTTATGACGATATCACTTCTGGTTGGTCTGCAATATCTGATAGCGCAGAAGATGCTCAAAAGAACATTGATAAAGCAAATGCAAGCATTAAAGAATTAACTGCAGATAAAAGCGTTCTTCAGTATCAATTATCTGTTGCTGAAAGATACGGTGACGAAAAGCGAGCTGCCGTAATTCGTGCAAAACTTGCAAAACTTGATAACCAAATGGCAGATGAAACCAAAAATCTTTCTGACGCCCAAGAAGCAAGCAATAAAACACTAACCGGTAATAGCAAGGCTGCAATCGCTAATCGTGCCGCTTTGACTGGAATGGTTGACAAATATCAGGCTTACATCGTTTCTTTAGTTGAAAGCGGTCTAAAGGGCAAAGATCTTGCAGATGCAATTGCTGAGGCAAATACAGAATTTGCCGATCAAGCCAAGAAGGCTGGATTTGCAGAATCCGAATTGGTTGGCTACACAAAGACAGTAACTCAGTTTGGAATTGCTGCTTCTAAGATTCCTTCTGGTGTAACAGTCACATTTAAATCCGACACCGATGCCGCAACTCAAGCTATTAAAGAATACATGGCTAAGGCAAATGCTGCAAATAAAACAGTTACTACAAACTTTAATGCAAATGTTAACGGAGCAGAAAAAGTTGCTATCTTGGCTAGAATCCTTGCCTTACAGACGCAAATTGAAATTGGTTCAGAGCAACTAAAGAAGGATAATCTAAACGCTGAAGGTCGTAGAAACCTTGGCGCTGGTATGAGTTCTGCTGGTCGTGAAATTGCCCAACTACAAGCATCTCTTAGAAACATGGCTGCTGGTGGTTATGTCAGTGGTCCAGGCTCCTCAACAAGTGACTCTATTCCTGCGCGTCTTTCAAACGGTGAGTTTGTTATGAACGCTGCAGCGGTTCGCACCTACGGAGTTGACTTTATGAACTCCCTAAATAATCAACAGACTGTTCGTCCTTCTTTTGCAGGATCAAGCGCGACCACTCAATCAGCCGGATCAAGCATTGTTTACCTGTCCCCAGATGACAGAGCCCTACTTCGCGCAGCAATTGATCGACCTGTAAACTTGTTTGCTGACAGCACCAAGATTGCATCAAGTGCTAATACTGGAAACGTGCTGCTGGCACAGAGAGGTCTGAACTAATGTCGAGTCAGGTTTATTTTGGCAACGCCACAAAGCAATTTTGGATTAAGGCTCCTGCTTCTGGAATGACTGCAGATGTTCAGGGCTGGTCTGCTGAAACAACTTTGCTAAATGGAATGACATCTATTAAGCGTTCGATCGGTGGTCATCGCCGTTTTGCCCCATCTTGGATTGGGCCAGCAAACGCCACTGATTTGTCAGAGAGTTTGACAACCATTAAAGACTTTGCTGACGGTCTTTACGGCGATGGCCCTTTTTACTGGGTTGATCCTTATGCCGCTAAGAATAATGTCTTGCCACAAAACTGGGCTGCACCAATGCTTACTGAAAAAGACTGGCCAAATATTGCCTCTGCTTTGACTCCAACTTTTACTACAGCCACTGTTGCAAACAATTATCCAATTAAATATGCAACTTATACAACTGCTGCAGCCTACACAAGCACAAAGAAACTAACTTTAATTATTCCTATAGGGTACAAGTTGGCTTTCGGTTGGCATGGGCCTGCTTCTGGATCAACTACCGGTGTGCGGGTCGTTCCTTACAAGAGGGCAGATGGCCTTGCTGATACAGCAATAAATCCAACAAAAATAACTGCTGGTGGCACAATCAGAACAAACACTAATATCTCCGGAACAACTTATTCTCGCGTTGAAATTTTTATTGCGACTTCTGCTGCAGCAACTGTAAATATAAGTGCAATGATTGCGCAAATTATGCCAACAGCGGAGTCGCCTGCAAGCGGCGGTTTTATTTCCGGTCGTGGTACAACCGCAATCGAATTTAATAGCAGGCCAGCAATTGAGTACTACTCCGCTAACATTAATGATGGGCAAATTGGAATGTCTGTTGAGTGGGTTGAAGTTTAATGCCTTTTACTTTAGTAAATAATAGTGGAAGCGGTAGCGTTAAAGATAACGCAATCGCATCTTATTCTTATTCTGAAGATGTTACTTCATTAGAACCGCTAAACTTGACTGGTGGAACTAGCCAAGTAAACGTAACTGCTATTTCAATTGATGAAAATACCCTTGGGAATACTCACCCAAATAGCAATCTTTTAGTTAATAACTCAATGACTTTAACTGATTCACAAAAAGGATCAGTTGAGTTTCAAGTTAAAAGCATAAGCAATTCAAATGGACTTGTTTCTATCACTGGAAACACTTTGATGGCCCGCCTTAATGTTGAGAAGACCGCTTTGCCACATGGAGGAACAGGCTACACCCTTCTCAGCGCAATTGAATACTACTGCAGTTTAGTAAATGTTAATCCAGTAATTGAAACTGGTTTTGCAGCTGAACTTAACGCCATTCCTGTAAATTTTATCGGGTGGACTGGCAACGTCTGGGAATACCTAAAGATGCTTTGTGCGGGATTTAGCGGAAGCACTACAGCAAATGTGGGTATTGAAATGTATGTAGATCAGAATTCTTTAGTTTTTCGCAAAGCAAAAACTATTGCTGTAAATTTTTCTGAATCAGTAGCAAGTGAATCTATTGCAATTAACTCTTTTGATGCTGCCCAAAAAGTAGAAGTCTTTAATTACAATACTCGCTATGGAATTAATGAAGTAGTTAAAGAACAAACAAGAAGCGTAACATCTTTATTTGCAGCAAATGAGAATGTTTCAATTACAGATTCTTTGCAGGCTGAAGCCGGTCAAACAATGTCTAAGCGCTTTAAAATTAATGCAACTCTTGAAAGCGTTCAGCAACCTGATGTTGTTGATCAAATTTTGCCATTGCCTTATTCTGGATCTAGTGGACAATATGTTGTTGTAGGAAATGACGACCTGCCAATTGATCCAATTCAGTGGACCCAGCAAGGTGGAAGCCTTACGGTTTCATTAACAGAAGTTCCGGACGAGATTGAAATTTCTCTTGTATCACCGCCAGCAGAATTTATGCTAAGAGCAGACTCAACCGGTCCGGAAGATGTTACCTATGCTCCTTACAAGATTGGTGTAGAAACTGCTGATGGTTTTGATTATCCAGCACTTTATGTTGTCGGGACTGGCGTATTCTTTGAAAAAACATCAAAAGTTTTTTATACTGGTGCTTCAAATCAGTACACTTCAAAAGATTCAAGCCAAAGTGTAGACAACCCATTTATTATTAACGCTTTTAATCAGAGCACACGGGGGATGGCAGCCGCTCAAGCTGCTTGTGGTCCAAGTGTCTCTTTGAACCAGACTATTGCTGGCACAGAATCGTTCGGCAACACACCTGGAAAAATTCAGTCACTAAAAAGCAATAAATTTAGAATAACTAATGTTGCCTATAGTCCGGCTTCTACATCAATTAGTGCAGTTGCATCAAGTCAATTCTCAGACTTTAATGCCGTTTGGACCGGCAAGTCTTTTGCAAACTTTACTACAGTGGTTTTTGACGGATCTAGTTCTTCCCCATTAAAAGATGAAGCGCTAAAATTTAATGAGTTTACTGTTATTCCTCTGATTGGAGCATAATGACTTTTCCTTTAAATAATCTTCCAACCCCTTCGGTGCCCTGGGGCCGTGAAGTTGAGAAACAATTATCTGCTGCAACTTTAACAATTGCATCTAATGAAAGAAACAATGCTGCTCGTGATAATCAACTTGCTGCAAGCCTTACTCGCGTAAATAAAGCAGCCACCGATGCTGCAGCAGCCGCCGCCGCCGCGGCTATCGCTGCAGATAACGCTCAAGATGCTATCGATGGCCTTGGTAATTTAGACCAAGCAACAAGCACTTATAAAATTAACGCAGCAAATCTTACAGTTGGAACACTGAGCGGTGACCGTATTTCTGGTGGCACGATTACTGGTACAGTACTTAACTCTGCTGCTTCTGGTACACGCGTTTCAATAAGTGGAACTGATGTTATCTTTATTGATTCCAACAACACCGAGGTTGGAAGAATGCGCTCAAACGGTACTGACACTATGGCCATACTTGGGCCTAGCGGCAATAATATCACATTTTTATCCAATGGAATAGTAATGAGTGGATTTGTATTTCATGGCGGCTCTAGCTTTACCTCTATAACTAACTCTGGTTCTTATACTAGCAACGGAAGCATAACTATTGACGGCTCCCTTACTAGAACAGCAATGGCCGCATCTACCACAAGATACGCATATGTAACAGCTGCAGGTGCAATTATTGCCGGAGCAAACACTCCTTCCGATAGAAGGCTAAAGGAGAATATCTCTACTACCAACCTTGGTTTGAATTTTATAAACTCAGTAGACCCGGTTGAATTTGAATTTATAGATAAGCGTAATCCGCACAATCAAGGAGTCCAGTTTGGTGTTATTGCCCAGGACTTGCTTCAGGCGCTAATTTCTAACGGAGTAACTGGGGACAATGGAATTGTTTATATTCCCGAACTTTCTGAAAAAGACGGAGGACCAGACGGTTACTACCTTGTAAACCATGAGCAATTAATTTCACCGCTAATTAAAGCAGTTCAGGAACTATCTGCAAAAGTAGAAGCATTAGAAAATAAATAGAAAGGCGCATAATGAAAAAACCAGAAGTTGAAATTGAAGAGGTCCTAGCCTATTTCCGTGAGCTAGTTGGCCAGCAGGCCCAAGAAATTGCACTACTTCGTGCAACAATTGCAAAACTTAATGAGCCTCAAGATAAGGTAGAATAATATAATGGCTATTACAAAAAAGGGCATCGACTACCCAACCTCAAGCGACAACATTGCGCCACTAGAAACCTGGCTTACGGGCATTGCTAATGGTGCTGACAACGTTGGCGTAGTTAGCGGATCGCAATCATTTTCTGGACCTACTGCAGCCGGAACCCCAGCAACTGTGACAATTACTTTTGCTGCTGGTCTTTTTGCTACTGCACCTAAAGTGATTGCCGTAGTCGAAGGATCTGCTTCGGCTACTCCATACATCGCAAATGTATTTGGCACACCTACAGCAACAACTTGCGTTGTAAAAGTAAACCGCATCAGCGGAACAACCGGAGAAACACTAAAACTTACTTGGTTTGCAAGTACCTACGCATAAGGATAAAGAATGGCAAAAGCACAGTGGCCGATTGACGGCAAATTTGGTTCAAGTTTCAAAGTAACATCACCATTTGGTTGGCGCATGCACCCAGTGCGCAAAGTCAAGGCACACCACAATGGCGTTGACATTTGGGGTCCAGCCGAAACAATCTACATCGAATCCATGTTTAATGGCACAGTAATCTTTGCTGGACCATCTAAAAAGAAAAACAAAGACGGATCAGTCGGTGGCTTTGGCTACCACGTTCAGGTTCGTTTTGAATTTCGCGGAGATTGGTATGTTGCAACATTTGCTCACATGAAAGAGGGCTCAATCAAGGTAAAAGTTCACCAGAAGATCGATGCTGGTACAGTTCTTGGAATTATGGGAGCAACCGGAATGGTCGATGGTCGTCACTTGCACCTTGAAATTACAAAAGGTAAATCTTACAAGTGGACTGACAATGGTGTTGGGTTTATTGATCCAATTGCTTTTATTAAATCAGCAATTCACTTTGAGCGCACAGTTGCAAGTGCAGCAGTTGCTACTCCAGAAGATGCACCAGTGGCAGATGCACCTACTCACGATGAGGCGCAGGCTATAAAAGTAGAAGCAGAGTATAAAGCAGCAAAGGCATCTGCTAAAATAGATTCACCTAAGCCAGTCGATGTAAAAACTTATAAAGTAAAAGCAGGCGATTCATATTGGGCAATTGCAGCAGCTCACCCTGTAGAGGGTAGAAGCGTTGAGCAGTGTGTAAAGCGTTTGCAAGAAATAAATAATAATAAGCCATTACACCCAGGGGAAACATTAAAACTTTACTAAATAGAAATACCAAAAATGGGCTGCGGATTATTTCCGCGGCCCTTTTTGCGTTTGGTCCACTTTTCTTTGCTGCCCCAGTAATGGCAGATGAATTAGTTGCTCCTGGAATTACTGTAGTTGAAACACCTGGCGGAGATGATACTTCTTATCAAATACCACTCACAACTACAGTTTCGTTTGATGGCATAGTTTATGACACTGTTTACGCTACGACTAACTCAGTAATTACATTTGGAAACCCAGATAATACTTACTGGACATACCCATCAACCCCATCTATTTCTCTTTACTCAATGGACTGGGTTGTATTTCCTAACCGCGGTGACGAGCACCTAATTATTCAATCTTCTGATGGCGGATTTCAAGTAGACATTTCTGCTCGACCTTATGGCATGTGGAATTATCAATCATTCTTACCAACCAGCATTGTGATTACGGCTGCAATTAATTCAGATGGCACTGTTGCGATTTCTTACTCAAAGTCTGGGCCATCTTATGACTGGAGCAGAACTGGTGTACGCCTTACAGATGGTTCAATAGTTACCCTTGAACAGTACGGCATTGTTCAGGTCGAAGAAGCCCCTGTGCTCACACCGGAGCCAGTGCAGCCGACCCCAGAGCCAACTCCTCAGCCGAGTCCCGAGCCCACCCCAACACCTGAGCCTACCCCGGAGCCACCAGCGCCTGCACCGGATCCTGAGCCATACGTTCCACCAGTAGAACCGGAGGCACCAATTGAGCCAGCCCCAGAACCAGCCCTTCCACCTGAGGAAGAGCCAGCACCTGCACCTGCGCCGGCCCCGGAACCTGTTGAAGAGCCAGTACCACTCGAGCCTGAGCCGGCACCAGAGCCAGAGCCAGAGTTGCCAATGCCAGAGCCTACCGAAGCCGAAGTTGTAGCAGAACTGGCAGCAGAAGCCCAAGCAGACGACCCACAGTTGCCTGCTGAACTAGCAGCAATTCCATTGCTTGGAGAGGCCCTAGGGGCCGCCCTGGAGGTCTTTAACGACATTGGTAATATCGGTGCCGACATGACCCCTGAGGTCAGGGAACAGGCACAGGAGGCCGTTGTGGCCTCAGTAATAGTTGGGCAAGTGGCTTCATCTGCAGCGGCCTCAGCAGCGGCAGCAGCATCATCAACAGCATCTACAAGAAAGACAAAATAATGAAAAAGATTAAATCAGTACTAGCCGTTGCGGCTCGTGAATTTCTTGATCAACTTTGGACGGTAATAGCATTAGTAATCGGTTGGCTTGTGCTTGAGGGCACAGCAAAGACCGTAACTGCAAATCTAGTTATTGGCGGTTTAGTTATTTGGATAGCAACCGCTAGATTCCGCAATCCTAAAGAGTAAAAGCAGTAAGGTACAATAGTATTATCTGTTAACCAATGGGCGACATCATTGGAGCAAACATGAATAGACAAATCATTAAAGACCTATCTGGTCGCACACTCGCCTATGTAATTCTAAAGATCAGCGGTGCTTTTGTTGGTGGCGCAGCCATTGGGCTTGAGTTCTGGCAGTCAGCAGTTATGGCAGCATTTACAGGCATTATGGAAATCTCAGAAGAAGTTTCTCGTGCATACCTAAATGACGGATCAGTATCAGTTGAAGAACTAAACGACTCATTTGCAAAACTGCAAGATAAAGCAGACCAGGAAAAGTAAGAATTAAAATGTCGGAATCACCAGAGCTTTATGTAACCCTTGGAAGGATTGAGGAGAGCGTTCGTAATATGCGCGAATCCCAAGACCGTATGGAGAAGAAATTCGATGCCCAAGAGGTTCGTATTAACGAGATTGAACTTGATGTTCATCAACTAAAGACTCAACGTGACGATAAGAGTAATAAGATAGCAATCACTATTGCGGCATTGGCCGTTGTTATTGCTGCCATAAGCCTCCTATTGCCATAGGGCTGTAGGTTGGAATAATACCCGACAAGTAAAAAACCCCGTACCAGAGGTGAGTACGGGGTTTTTTGTTTTTGTTACTTATCTAATTTTAATCTAGTTGACCAGGCTTGGCCTGCGTCTCCGCCCCAAGCATCCCAGGCCACACGACCTGGAGATGGATAGCCTGCTTCACCGGCATTGAAGCCTGTTGCTTTACGATCAACGCGGTGTCTTGCAAAGTATGAGCGCATTCTTGCTACGGTGTCGCGGCTAATGCTTCCACCTTCAGCAAGTTGAGAAGCCCTGTTTCTTCCGACTGAAGTAAAACCATTGCCCGCTTTTCCTTCTGAAATCCACTTCAACGCCCTGCTTGCTGCACTACTCACACCAGCCGGAATTTTGTAAGTTGCGGCTTCGGTTAGCCTTGCTTCGCTTAATGAAGCAATCTTTCTGAGAGTTGAAAACTTGTGACCAACTTTTACGTCACTTGCTGACCAGCCTTTAGCAGATTCCTGCCAAACGGTAATCAAAGCAGCGGGATCATCTTCTGTGCCCGTGATTGTAAAACTTGAATTAGGCACATTGATTTTGCCGTTTCTAACAATTCTGCTTATCTTGCCCTGTGATCTTCCGCCTGAACTTCCCCATGTTACAAAGTCGCCAACTGACAAAGAACCTGGCGCGGCTTCGCGCATCTGAGGCATGCCAACATTTACAAGACCTGGCGGAATTGCTGCAAATCTGCAAGCGCCACCATCTTCAATTTCCTGCTCAATAGCAGAACATTCAATTCCGGTTTCTGTTTCTCTGTGGAAAACACAGTTGCCGCACTTTACGCCAATGCTGAGGTTTGGGTTATTTTCTGCGTTGTCGTAGCCAGCATTTATAGAACTGCCTTCTGACTGAAACTTGCCAAACTCTTGCACAACGCCAAGCATCGCATCGATCAAAGCTCGCTCATCACCTGATGTTTGCTCGTAAAGATCAGTGCTAAATTCTTTTAATCTAACTGGCTTCTGTTCTGACATTTCGTTCCTTTTTATCTGTGCTGTAAAATCCTTGGCCTTTAAAACCTACTCCAATTGTACCGTAAACCTGCATGACCTGCCCATTGCACTTGTCTGCAGGGCATTTCCCAATTGATGATTCTGAATTAATGCTTCTATTTTCAGTAATTAAAAGTTCGCACTTTTTGCATTTGTATTGATATGTAGGCACTTTGCTCCATTCTTGCTGGCCATCCTGGGCTCGAACCAGGGACATTTCGATTAACAGTCGAACGCTCTGCCAACTGAGCTAATGGCCAATTATAAAATTATTCTAAACCCTTGCCAAACTCTCGAACAATTCGATCATTGACGTTCATATTATACATAGAACACGAGGCACAGGGGGCTGTCGCTTGGCAGGGCTGGTCGCAATGCCTGCAAAAGAAATGATTTTCTTTAAGGCCAAACACGCCAGCGTCACAAGAACAAATTAACCAAGCCTCTTCGTAAAGACCCGTGTATGGGTCAAAGAAGACTTCTTTTATCGGAGAATCTGTTTGTCCTGAAAACGCTCCTCTGGCGTTACTACCCAACTGTTCATTCCGTGCCTTGCGTAGTGACCTGTTGCTTCTTTGTAATAGTGACTTCCACCATCCATTGTTGGATTTTGAACCCATAGCATTGAACCCCAGTCCTCTAGCGCGTCATGGTGAAAATGGTGAGTAACAAGAACATCAACCAGCCCAACAGGATGGCGGTTCGCTGCCATCGTTCTAACCCAGTTGAAGACCTTATTGCGAATCCCATTGCCACCACCACGACCATAAACATCACCATGAGTAATTCCATAATTCCAGCCTCTAATTTCTGTGACCATTGATACTTCATCTTCAGCAATATCGAATGAAACGTGCTGCATGTTTGGGTCGTTCTTTAAACCTACTTCTGCCATCTCGAAAACCAAAAGGTCATCGTTGTCACCAATTGCAGTTCTGCTTCCATTGATTCTATTTTCACCGTGATTACCTGGCACAACTACTACTCGAACACTTTCAAAGTATGGTGCCAAAGTGTAAATACCTTTAAGTATAGATGCAACCGCTAAACGAATCTGATCTCTTCTGTGCCCATCAATGTGGAATGATTGCTGCGGATAAATTACGCAGCCTTCGATCATGTCACCGCCACCGATAATCACTAATTCGTCTAGTTTCCGCCCTGTGACGCGCAGTTCTTCTAATCGGCTTAGGGCCGCGACCAATGCGGAATCGAATCGCTCTATAAATCCCCGTGCTCCTCCACCTTCCGATTTGTGCACTTGCCAATCTGCCCAATCTAATACCCATGATGATTCTTTCCCATTGTTAGAATTTATTTGTTTTGGCTTTGATTTAATTCCCATCTCGCGAATTAAATTAATCGGATCAACGTAATTATTGTCAATTGCTTGATCTTTTTTGGAAACTGCAAAAGCGTAAGAGTGCTTCCACATCATTTTTTCTAGCTTTGTTGACCAGTATTGGCCATGCTTTTCTCGAAGTAAGCCAGTAATCTCAACTTTAGTTATGTCGTGACCAAAGTATCTAAGTATCGATTCATAATCTAAGTTAGCAATTGGCGACTCTTGGCTTTCGCTTTCGATATCTCCGGTGCGAAGTTCTCCGGATCCGTTTGAAAAAATAAACTCTTGCCCGTCTTTTGAAACCTGATCTTTTATAGACAAAGGATTTTCGCACCTAGATCTATGATCTGCTACTGACGATTTACCAATTGGATAGTTTGCTGCAATCCAACGACTTGATTTAGTCATTAGGTCAACTGATAAATTTGGGTGTTGCGGTAACATTTCGCATAACTTGCAATAAGTTTTCGACATCACTTCTTGCCCTTCGTATGGGTGTGCTCACAAGAACACTTTTTTAGTTTCCCAATAATAGTATAACTACGATTGCAGCATTTGCAATCATTTTTTTCGGCGGGTCGTACCGCATAAATTCTTTTAATCTTGCTCATCTGGCCATCCTTTTTTTAGTGTGGGAATGTGCTTTTCATGGGTTCTTAGGTATGCAACTGCGTGTCTAAAAGCATCTCGGGCGTGTTGCTGCCCCTTGACATAGAACCCCATCTCCTTAAGGGCATCATTGTCGCAAAAGCCTTTGAACATAGGGGATTGGTAGACGATGTGATCCCCGTAGAGAGCCTGTAAAGCTCCCATAACATAGCAGGGTTCTAGGTTTACCCCCAGCACACCTTGGCGCAAGGTGAAAGACTCGCAGACTATTACAGTGTCTGGCAGGTATTGAACTCTGCGGTTCCACCATTCGATAAAGCCCAGGTGGCCATCAGGGATCTGACCTGACTCCAAAACCACAGGCTCGGTGTCGTCTTCGTAGCCAATAAAGGCCCAGCCTGTTGTGCCACCCGGATCAAAAGATAGAATACTTTTCACTTATTTTTCCTTAGTTGAACAAACTGAAAGCATAGTTTAGCCAGTTCGTAACGACTGCCGGATTGCCATCTAACAGCATGAAAAAGTAGTGCTTCTTCATTTTCTCTAACATCTTCAAATTTTGCTTTTCTATTAAATAGATCCATCGAACTTAGCAACACCCTTACTGATCTTTGCTTGACTTATGCCGCTTAGTTTTTCTAACATGCCTTGAGATGTTCCAGCATCCAAGATTCGTTTCACAACTTTATAATTAACTCTTTTGTTAACGCGGTCATGAAAGCAATCTTTGATATCTTCAAGACTATCAATAGATAAACGACCACCAGTTTTGTCAGACTTCTTGCAAAGCCTTGCAACGGTTTGGTGTGAAAGAATACCCTCAGTCATTGCTGAGATCTGGCGAGCAGAGTAAATCCCATACTCTCCAATATCTTCAACAATGCTAAAAAGTTCTTGCTTTGAAAGACGGCTTGCGTGATTGCGCAACCAGATTGCTTCATTAATTGCCCTAAGCAAAAGGATGTCCTTATCCACGTGCTACCTCCAAGAATAGTTTGTTATGTTCATTCATTACGCCCATGCGACCCTGAGACTTTAGTGCATCAACCATCTCATCAAACTCGCGCTTACGCTTGTTTCCAAATCTCCGGTAAGCCTCTTCATAGCGGATACGGCCACCCTTTGAAGCCACAAGAGCCTCTAGTTCATCAACCTCTCGCTGCCATTCAGATGCTGAGATCGCACCTGCCATTCGGACCAAGTTTCTAAACCAGTCCTCAGAGTAGTGAATAGCAATTAGCAAGTGACGCAATTCAACCATGTCTGACTTGTCATACATCGCCAACAAGACGGCACACTTCCAAACAGAAAGCGCAAGTCGCTGGCGCGAAGGCTCGATTGACTCTTCATGCTCGTGACCTGATGTAAAGTTACCCATCTCCCACTTGAAAGCATTAAAGCGCTCCATGGCCTCATCAGTCATGCGAACTGGCCTAGGAAAAGGTGCGCCCTTCTTCTGCCAGTACATGTAAGACTCGTAAAGCGAGCGCACAATTCCGTGCATCTCTTCATCGCGAACAGCAACCTCTAGTTCATCGGCCTGCTGGATTGCTTCGCTTTGGAATGTTCGATCCGGTGCGTCTGCAATTACATAAATGAAACGCGCCAAGAAACCTGACCGGAAATACTCCGTGGTCAAGACATCTGCAGTCTTGCTGGTAATGCCCATCAAATACATAATGAAGTTTGTTTCAGCGCGTTCAGACTGCATGCCTTTACCTGGTGTGCTGCCACCTGTTGATCGAACCACAACCGGAACATGGCCGTCATAAAGCTCGGTGAAGCGCTCTGCAGCAGTAGCCATGTAAGTCTTGTTGATAAAGTCCTTGAACATACCCTGGACTTCATCGCGGTGAAACAGCGAGGTCTGCTTGTCGCGGTTTGAAAGCAACTTGACAAGACCTTCGGCAGTAACATCCGAACCGACATCGATCTGATAGCCAGCAAACTTTTCATACTCGCGAACCATGCGAAGCATAAGTTGACGCGAAGTTGACTTACGGCTACGAGTGGTCTCACCAAGAATCATGAACCAAAGGTTTAGGCCCATCTTGCCATACTTCGGAATCGCGTGACCGGAATCTGAGAAGACCGAAGATAGCACAGTAAAGGCGGAAGCAATTTGATATTGGTAAGCAGCATCTGTTTTCTTTGAAGCCCAGTCATTGTATTTATCAATAAAGGTTGGGTTCTCTGCAACAATCTCGCGCTCACCAAAAGTTAGGAAATCAATTTCTTTCTCTTCTTCTTTGGCAATCAATTCACCTGAGGCTTCAAAAGCAGCGTTGCCATCAACCGCATAAATCTGAGATGCTCGCTGAACCTCACGCCATAGGTCGCCATCTGGATCAGAACGCTTCTGACGGTCTGAGCGGTGGTATTTGTTGCACTTAGCGTGACGAGCAACCGCAAAAACTTCTTCGGCATTTAGACCAGCACGAAACAACTCAAGTTCTAGTTTCCAAAGACGACGCGACAAATCAGCACCCGGCATTGGCTCATCAAGATACAGCGACATAACTTCTGGATTGCTTGGCACCTTAGCCAAAACATCCATAACGCTAAGTGGTTGCTCAGGCATTGGTGCAAGGCTAGGGTCAAGAATTGAATCGACTACGACAGCGCCGTAAACCTTATCCATTTCTTCAACGGTGTAAATTGCTCCGTTGCTTGTGGACTTGACTCTGTAAGTTTGCTCATACTTTTTATTGCTTGTGTTTGGAACGCGAAGCAACTTAGTCGGGTTCCAGCCTGAAAGATCGCAGCCATCAGCCTTGTGCGCGTAAGCAACCTTCTTAGACAAAAGCGCAATACGCGAAGGGTCCTGAGAGGTAGGCAAGATCCAGTAGCAGTGCCAGCGATTAGGCGAGGTCTCAACTGAAATTGATGGCTCGATTAAAAACTTCTCCGGTGGACATTCATCTGCGTCAGCATAAACTACAGCTACAGACTTTGCGTTCTCGCGAATCCTGCGCTCTTCATAGAAAAGGATTGGCGAAACATAAACGTCTTCATCTTTAAATCTTTCAGAGTATTCAACCATCTGATCGATCTCATCTGGATAACTAAAAAACTTTTGGACAGTCGGATTGTTTCTAGCATCTCTAGTGACTAAGGTTGCATAACCAGCACCATCGCCATAAATCGCTTCGAAAAAATCTCTGATCTCCATTAAAATTTGCCCTTCCTTTGTGCAAGTCCCCCATCAAGAATCGAACTTGAAACGTCATGAAAGGAGGGGAAGTGACGTTATCCAATTGGGAGTAGTAAGCCAGTTTCTAGACATGGCTCAGGTCTTGCCCATTAGTTAATCCAAGGGCTTTCGGCAGTTGTCGCGCCCATTGACGACAGAATACTGCCAGCAGTTGCATCTGCTTTTGCGAAACCACTAACTTCGTTTCGTGGCTCCCCATTCTGATCTGCGCCAATCTTAACTGTCACAGTCAGGTCTTTACCCAGAAGTTCATTGATTTCTGGGACAGCAAAGTCACCGGCATTGATGTCGTAACCTAGGGCCTTGAAAAAGGTCTGAGCCTTAAAGAAGTCCTTAGCGACATAAAGTGGCACAAGTGAGAACACGCGACGGTTCTCGTGCTGTGGTCCGGTGATTTTGAATTGAATGTTGAAGCGCGGCTTACCAGCATTTTCACCAGACTTAACTTCTTCAAGTTTTACGTTGAAGACATTTGCCTGATACTTGCCAGCCGGGATCGGGCTGTAATCACTCTTTACATCGAGTGACTCGTTGGTGATTCCCTTGATTACGATAGATGACATATTACTTCTTATCTCCTTGTTCTTTAATTAGTGTTGTGATTTTCTTCATACTCGGCTCAGTAATAACTGCAGGCAAGTTGAAGCGGTTCTTTGTTACCAAGCGGTCATTGGCATCGACAACCAAAACACGCTGGGTGCCTTGCTCAGTCTTTTGAAGCGTCATGTATCCGATGATATCTGGAATACCAGGAAGATCCTTCTTGGACCCACCAGGAATATTTGGAACAGTCTTAACCGCTCCGGTGTTCTCATCCTTCTCATCAACTGCGTGAGTAAGAATGATTGAAACAAATGGTGCAGCATGCATTGAACGAACAATATCGTTAGCCCAGATTTTTAGGTCGCCCCATTTACCGAACTTATTGCCTTTGTTCTCTGGCTTCTCACCAAAGAACTTTTCTGCACGATCCATTTGAACACCAAGAGTGTCAATGATTACTGTTTTGTATTTGTGCTTGATTGTCAAAAGATCTTGCACAACAGCGTCAAACTCAGGATGAGTTGAGACGTTGATGACATCAACATCTTTCCAGTCGCGAGCAACCGCAGATGCGCCACCCTCAACATCGATCAGCAACACCGGAGACATCTCTGCCACTTCTGCTGCTGATGCAGCCAACCAAGTTTTTCCTCGGCCAGCGTCACCATAAATTAGTATGGTCTTTGGTGCGTTCAAGGCTTCTGCCTTGTGAATCAACTTAGCGAATCTAAGTTGAGGAAGTTGTGTCGAGTCCGACATGACTTCTCCTTTCATTGTGTGAGTAATGATACTACCATATTCTATTCAGTTTTTGTCATCTCTTTTACGGCGAGTCGCAAAATAATTGCTTTACGAATTGCCATAAAACCGACCAAAAGCCCGGCGCAAACAAAGCCAAGCCTAAGTATGTATGTGTCTAGTTCATAAGATGCTGTAATCAAGATACCCGCTAAGGCTAGCCTTGTCAACAGACTTAGCGTGAAGGTCAAAGCCAACGCTGTTTTTATCTTCATGCTGGGTCCGTTACGTTGCACTTGAAGCACTCAGGGTGGCGCTCAAACTTGTCAACAGTAAAGCCCGAGACAAGAGACTCCCAAATTGTCACAAGACGATCCCAACACTTTTGAGCGTAAGCCGCGTCATAATCAAACGTCCAACTCCAAACATCATCCTCTGTGGTGCCATCACGATTTACAAAGACAATACTTATCCCATCAATGCTGATGCCCTCAAGGTTCAGGCCCCAAGCATAGATTTGTGTTTGTGCATAATATTTCTCAAGTGTATATTGCATGTCTGACAAATTGGCATCCTCAAAAAGAACACGCTGCATCTTGCGAGACTTTGGCCTCAGGGTTGTCTTCCAGTCAACAAGGTGCGAACCTTTTACCATCGCCAAGTCTGGCTTTGATTTGATTACGCCATAGCCCGGCAACTCGCCAAGAGTAATCTTCTTTTCAACAAGGGCGCCCTCAAGCTCTGGCAACTCAGTAAAGTCTGCGTTCTCGATTGCATCCTCAAGAACGGTGTGAACACCGGTTCCGATCTTTGCACCAAGCCAATACTTTTGAATATCACTATCCTGCCCCAAAAGTTTCTTAGCCAAGTGATAAGAACACGGGTCGCTAAAATCAGATGCGCCAATAAGTTTTTGCTTATCACGATCTGATTGCTGACGCAAAAGCGCAACAGCGATATCCTTAATTCTTTTATCTGGAATCAAAACAACTTACCTTCCTTATTATTATTGTCAGCGCCAAAATTAATGCCGCCCCAAACTCCATGCTTTTCATTATTTGCCACAGCAAAGTCATAGCATAACTTGATCAACGGACAATCTGTGCAAAGCGATTCACAATCATCTTCTGATAAAGATTTCCTTTGCCAATATGTTTCGCTATCATCCTCAAGACCATAGCCATCATAATCAACGTAGTAGTAAGGATTGTCGTTGCAAGGATAAAACCTTACCTCTTCAATCCCAGCAGATAACTTATTCCAAGCCCCGATGGCTTTTTTGTGTATCCCGAAGTGATCCGGAGTGTGGCCATTGATAGTGCCATCCCCATCTCTAGCCATTTAGTCTCCCAGTAAATCATCATCATTATCAAACATTATGCTTGCTATGCCAAAGAGTATCAATAAAATTACTGGGATGCAAATCACAAACAGCACAATTCCTAAAATAGTCCACATCACTTATTGCTCCTTAAAATTGCTGCTAAAGAATCAAGCATCTCCTGATTCCAATCGGTGCCTAAGTTATACTTCTCTAGCATTTCAAGAGCCTTGTCAATTACTTTTTCATTACGAAGCAAAGCCATATGTTCGGCATAGCGCTCTGGTCCATAATCGCGCTCACGCATTTGCATATTAATTTTCCAGTCTAGGTAATGCTCAATTAGGTTTACATCAACCTCACCCATTAGTTTTTAGGCTCCTGGCTCTTGAGGTACATAGCCAAAGAATTGATTTTGTCAATTCTGAAACCAGACCAAGCCTTTGTGTCTGTTGTGACAATTGGCGCAGACATCAAACCTTTTGCCTTGAAGTCCTCAAGCACAATTAGGTTTTCTTCTAAGTTCTGCTCTTTATACTTTATGCCTAATTTGTCAAATTGCTTTTTGGTTTGATCGCATTGAACACAATTACTTTTAGTCCAAACTGTAATTTCCATTTTTATTTACCTATCTGTTTGATTGCTTGTTTACCTAAAAATTCTGTATACGCTGGCGGAATAGCCTCAACAAGTTCAGACCAAATCATCCAGTCAACACCCATCGCTTCGCGACCTTCTTCAATCGTCTCAGCAGTCTTGCCACCAAGAACATATTTACCAGTAGACCTATCCATCCCCTGTGCCTGATCATTCATCGCCCCATATATTCCAACAGGCTTGCCCTGCTTCTTATGGTCACACACGGCGCTTGTCAAATCTAAATTAGATTCAAATAACCTATGACGGCGAACTCGTAAATCAAAAGCAGAACCACAACAAAGAACCGGATTGATTAGTGGTGCACCAGGAACGTTTTCAATAATGTATGGCACACCTGAGGCAATCAAGGCTGCTCGTGTCTCTGGGATCAAATCAAGTTTGCTTGTGGTGCCACCTTGTGCATCTCTTAGGTGCTTAGTTCGCGAATGAGTTTGGCAAGGCGGGCTTGCAACAATCAAATCAAACTGGCGCAAGAAATCAAGATCCTTCATAATCTCTAAAGCATCAGCGTGAATAAACTTGAATGGATAACGCTTCTGAAACTTGATGTCAACTCCGGTAATGTCGGTAAAACCAGCACGATAGTATCCGGTGCTGGCTCCACCTGCTTTACAAAAAAGATCAAGGACTTTCATTGGTCTACCCCAAGATAGTCCTGCCCTAAAACCTTTTGTGTATTGTGTATCAGGCATTATTTCCGTTTTTGATTATCAGCAATGTTTCGCCAAAATCTGCATTATCATCATTTAGCCATTCTTCTAACAACTTTATGATGCGTTCACGCTCAATCAGTTTGCCGCGTTCGATGCAATCCATACTGGTTTTGTGAATTAGATCTTGGATGTCGCTCATTTTTTTTCTCCCATTTTTTGGTATTTTTGGCTTTTAGCCTTCTTTAGTTTCTTTACTGGTTTTCAGACCTAAGACTTGCGTTCATAGCAATTTGGTCTGTAATCAACTTTGACAACTGACCCTCATCATAGGTGTCTTCAGCCAAAATCTCATATGATACAACACTACTCTTCTGACCTCGTCTGTCAAGTCTTCCCATAGCCTGCTCGTTTAGCAAGCGGTTATCATCCTTTGACAGCCAGACCATAACATTGGCACGTTCCTGAAGCCCGTCGGTTCCCTCGCCAATAGCCGAAATCACAGCCACAATGAACTGAATCTCGCCAGCGATAAACCGAGTCAAAGCCTGATCTCTTACTGGTTGCGGAGCCTTACCAGACCACTCAAATGAAGTGAAGCCTTTTTGGATAAGCCGATTGCTGACTACCTGAGCAAAGCGCTGAGAATGAGTCAAAATCAACATAGCCTCGCCCTCAGGGTGGTCGCCAATAATGCTGAAGAGTTCATCAATTTTGGTGGACTTACAATCGTCCTCAAAATAAACCTGACCATCATCAGTTATTGACGGCGTTCCCAAAGTAATCTGGCGCAACCGAATCCTAGTTGCAACCGGCACCTCAGCAATCAAAGGGTTTTCATCCAAGAACACAAACAAATCCTTCTCCATCTTTTTGTAAAGACGTTTCTGTTCCGCACCAAGACTTACCAAGCGCTCGACAACTTGAAGGTTTGGCAAATCTGCATCCATGCCCTCTTTATGAAATTCACAGCAATGTTCGCGCTTTAGGTGTCGGATATAGCAAGGAACAGAAGCGACAATCGATCCAGGATTTTTTTCACTAGTAATAACCTGACCAGCCCAATAGTCTTTCTTTATCTCACAATAAGTTCCAGCCCAAGCCCAAAAAGATCGACCAGCAACATCAGGGTAGACCCAGCGAATCACAGACCAAAAACCTTCGACCTTATTGCCCGCCAAAGTTCCAGACATACCAATGCGCCGTCTAGCCTTGAGAGTGTGCAGCATTTTTGCCGTTCGACTCTTACGATTTGAGGCACGATGGATTTCATCAAAGATGGCAAGATCTGGGACAATGCCCTGCCAATGAAGTGTTCGGAAAAGTTCAGGGCTGATTAGATACCAACCTGCTTGACCCGACTGCATTTGGGTAAACGCTGATTTACCCTTCTTTGAGGAATTTATGTAATTGACTCTGGCCTTAGGTATCTGGCGCAGGATAGTTTTCTCCCACGCTCTTTTGTGTGTTCCCTTAGGCGCGATAACAAGATTCACCGCCGAGCCTACACCCTTAGCAACCTCAATCGCCACCAAAGTCTTACCACCACCCACTTGGGTCGCGATAATTCCGGTGCCATCATTAGCAATCAAATCACTAATGTCTTTTTGTTGATAAGGGTATGGGGTTAGCGGTTGGTCAATTACCAACCCAAATCTTCCCAATCCGCATCAGGATAAAGTTTCTTAGCCTGAATACGCATTTCTTCAAAGTCGGCAAAGTAAAGTGCCTTCACCCCAAACTTGCCACCATCAACCCAGACCTCATACTCGTAAGAGTTAGAGTTATGTAAGCCAACGGCTATGTCTCGATCTCCAGTCGCTTCAACAAGTTGCGCTTCGTGGTCACGGCAATCTTGCAGCACCTCTTCAAAGTCAAATGGTCGCTCGCCGTCGTCGTTATCGTTTCCTGAATAGTAAACCATTATGAAATTTGCCTAATCTTCTCGATAACCGAGTCGGAAAGTCCAGCGCGATACAACTGAGGAATCACAAAGGCATCGCCCTCGTCATAGACCAGCGAACCATCGTCATCAACATAAGCCAAGACCCTACCCGATACCTTTTGGTCTCCAAGTCCACTAACGCTGACCAAGAATATCCCTGGCTCCATAGATATTTCGACTTCAATCTTTGTGTCGGTTCCCTCAGTTGAGGTCACGTTCTCAACCTCTGCCATAATTTCTTGAACAGTCCGGTAATTACTTGTGCCGATTGCTTTGCCAAGTTGGGTTTTTGGCACACCAGCATCTGAGGCAAGTCGCAAAGCGGTATCCCTCTCACGCCTAATGCCTACCAGTCTCTTGCCGATTTCTAGCTTTAGTTCGGCCTCAATGTTCAACTTAGCAATCAGGTAATCGGAATGCTTTTGTCTTAGAGTTTCAAGCGCAACTTCTGCTCGTGGTGATAACTTAGTCATTCTCGTTCACGACCTCAATATCTACTGCAGGAAATTGCAGGCGAATCGGGTCAATGTATTTATTGGTCACGCCTTTGTCTGTTTCGATGTCGATGTCAGCACCAGTCAGGCGATTCCAGCCATCGTTGTTGATTCCATAAACGTCGATCTTTTCAACTGTGTAAAGGGTCTCATCGTTGATTGAGTCGTTATCCATAAATGAGTCCACGACTTCGCTAACGCTGATGTCGGCACCTGTAATTGTAATTCTGTTATTCACCATTATTTTTCTCCATCTTTTGTTTAGTAATTTGTTGTTCTTTGTCTGGGCAATCAGCATACCATTCCTCTGGCAGGTCAACATAGTGGGCTTCGCAGAACCAACAGTCTTTATCGCGGTCTTTGTATTCGGCGTGAGAGTTTGGGCTATCCCATTCTTCAAGAACCCCGAACTCACCACACTCACCACGAGCGCGACCACCCCATTCATTTTCTTCTTCCCATTCAAACTCAAATGAAAGCGCAGGAAACTTCTTGACCATAGCCTCAAAAACAGGCATAGGTGGCGACCAAGGGGTTTCAAAACGAATTTGAATAATCTCATCATTATCACTAATCACTTGATAATCGCAGGCATCCCATTTTGTTTGCCAATTCTTCAAATTCCACTCATACCAGTTGAAATCGCTATCACCAACTTTTTTGCCGTTGATAACGCCGTGTTGTTCCTTGTATTCTTCTAGCTTTGAATCGGGTGGCGTCAAAAAGGCGTGAAAGGTAAAGTCCTGCCCCTCATCAACAAATGGGGATTTATACTCTAGGGCTTCTTTACGAAAGTAGTCAAGACTTTCTTTGTTGCCACGAATATCTAAATCGGTGTAAACCCAATTAGGCATTAGTTGCTCCTCTCGTTCTTGTCGCACTTACCACAATTACATTCGTGTTTCGGCTTAGAGGGAACAACCTGTGGCGGTGTGCCATCATCGTCTTGTGGGTCTTCTTCACGAACCAAAACAGTCCTTGTGAATACGCTATTGCCCCAACTCAAATCGTGACCCATCGAAGTTGCTTCAACCTCAACAGAAGTCCCAGCGCGTTCCCCATTGTCCCAGTCGCGGATGCGAATCGTTCCGCCGATTACAATGCGGTCACCCTTGTTGATAGAACTTGCAGCATTGATTGCCAACTGCCTGAAAGCGGTAATCGTATACCAATTTGTTTCACCATCTACCCACTTGTTTTGATTTCGATCGAAACGCCTTTGGCTTGAAGCCACACGGAACGAGGTAATCGGCAGGGAATCTTGGGTCACAAGGTGCCGAGGTGTGGTGGCCACTAAGCCAGTTATTGTGATTTGTTCTGACATTATTTTTCTCCTTTTGCAGTTAGGTATTCATCTAGGTCTAATCGGTAATCAAACTTTGCTTCTTCAATTTCTTCTAAACGCCAAAGTTCGGCTTGAGTCATTTCTGACTTCTCTTTATCCTTCTCCATTTAGTTTTCTCCATTTCCTTGCGTGGTCAATAATCATCTCCAAGTCAAACGCCTGAGCGTAAGACAAGACTTCCAGTTGGCTCGGGTAAACCTCATAATAGGTTTTTACCACAACTGGCTCTTTGTGCCTTTTGAGCGCTTCATCGCCCTGAGCCTTAGTTGCTAGGATTTCGATAAGACTGAAATTCTCTGACTGATATACGCCCACGCTTCTGATTTTTCTTGACATCTTGAGCCACTCCTCTCTTTCTCGCGTTTTCACTTTGGTAAACATTGTCAGAGCCACAAACAGGGCAAAAACTAATGTCTGTAATAACTTCTGAACTCCACTTGCAATCGAGACACCAGCACCCATTAGTAAGGTCGCGTTCGTATTGCTCGTTCCAAAGACTAGCCATTTTAGCCATTCGGGGTCACCTCGTTTTCCTCAACAGTCCAGTCTGGGTTATCCCATCTGAAAGTTAGGTGGTCAAAGTTGTGCTCGCCAAAGCGGTCAAGAACATAGTTGATAATTTCCTCTGCCACCTCTGGGGTGCTTGCGTATTCGATCTCGAATGGGATTGTGATGATACCTGTGAAATTAGCCATTTAGTAATTCTCCTTTTAGTCGGCTGATTTGTGATGCTAGGTGTGAGTATGCTTCTTCGGCACCCTCGTAGTAATCGTATTCGCCACCCCTGACATCTTCAAGGTTATTTTTGGATTTGGCAAAATATTGTTCTTTATCTTTTGTATACATAATCAACTCGTCAAACAAGTCAATCGCTCGAAGCAGAGTTGGCTCTTTTGCTTGTGTGGCTTTGTAGGCTGGGTGATTCATCTCGGCATCTTTGTAATGGTCGTAGCATTCCCAGCAAAACTTGAAGCCTTTGTAAGTTGTGGCAAAGGTGTTAGTTTCGCAATTATCGCAAGGGTTAGACAAGTGTGGACTCCTTTACATTTACGTTGAACTCGGTGAGTTGTGCCTGAAGCCTGAGCAAGTTCCGGTATTCGCCGTTCATCTTGTCAAGCATTGACTTTACATAAACGCTCTCAAAAGGCATCTCGGGCTTGTTGAGCGGTAGTGTGTCGCGCTCTGACCCGAACCAGTTAGCAAGGTTGTCAGCATAGTCGGCAAGGCGTGTTTCTGACTTGGTGATTTGGTCTTTTATGCTTTGAATCATTGTGGATAACTCCTTTTGTGATTTGACCATATTCGATTCGGTGAATGGAATATGGCGGTGTGATTTTTGTGTGGACTACTTTTACTATATTTTAGTTTACATACTTTTATGAAATTATGTTGGGTTTCGTGTCGCGTTTGTTGATTTGTTATCGTTTCGTTATCTTTTTGTGAATCGGATATGGTCCAAATTTGGAAAAAACGCACCATATCCTATTCAAGAATGTCAAAAGTCATAAGTGTATCTATACTATATATTATTTTATATAATAATATATAACATAATAAATACTAGTGAGGGGGTAGTTGAAAAACTGCCTGTGGATAACTTTTTCTAAAACAACTCATCGACATACTTTTGGCTAAATGAATCCAAATAGGACTTCGCATTACCAGACGCCTGATAGCCGAAATCGGTCTCATAAATGTAGCCCATTTCAACCATATCGTCGATCGAACCCATATAGGTGCCCTGCTCGTCAAAGTATTCTCCAAACTGATTTACAGAGTAGCCCTCGATAGGTGGCAACTCAAAAGAGAAGTCCTCATCGTCCTCGACCCAGTAGCCATTAGAAGCAAACATCGAAGTATTTTGGTCTATCTCCGAGCCATAGGCTTTTGGGTCATTGAATACATACCCACCTGAAGTCATACCGCGATAAGACTTGTAGTCATAGGTAAACTTCTGCTCGTAATCTGGGTGTAGGGCAGGCAGAGCATCTACATCGGTCAACATACCATCGCGAACAGTCATAAGAACACGCTCAGGAACATTCTCCATATAAATAACAGCAAGACCGCAACGCTTGAGACCATTGAGCAAAATAGACTCAGTAGAAGCAAACACAAACGAGCCGTCAACAAGTTGGGCAATAACTAGAGGTGAGTGTGAAACGCGAGCAACCTTGAGAGTTAGTCGGTCTGACTCGTCAAGCCAAGCAACAGAAGCATCGCCATCTAAGCGCTCGAATGAATCTGTGTCGCGGTCGAACTGCTCTAATAACGCAGGAATAACAGCGGTGTCTACCTCTGGCAACTGAGCGGTAATACCCTCACGAACTAAGTCGTGATTGTAGATAACGCCGTTGTGAACGAGACTGATTGACTTGTCAGGGCTGAGAACTGGGTGATTGTTCTCCATAACCTTGGCAGAGCCGTGAGTTGCGTAGCGAGTGTGCAAGACAGCCAAACGAGTGCCCTTAGACATCTGCTTGACAGACAGGTTAGCGCCAGCGACGTTCTTCTTGTAAACACCAGAAGTCGTGCTTGATTGATAAGCAAAGCCTGAAGCCTGATTGCCACGAACATCCATCTCGACGAGAAGGGCGTGGGACAACTGACGAGGATTTACTCGTGAATTTTGTGATAGTGAAAAACCAGCGATTGAACACATATTTGCATCTCCATTTCTAACGCAATCTTGCGTTGTTGTTTATAGCCTAATCGATGTTTGTGATTATGTCAAGTAGTAAAGCTAGAAAAGAAAACGACGCCCAGACCCTAATCACAAAGTCTGAGCGCCGTCGCCCATTCGTAAACACACTTCGTTGTGTGCACTAACAACACTACCACTTGGGGGGCAAGGGGTCAAAACACGAGGTTTAGCCGTGTTCTCTCGTGTTGCTAAATATCAACTTACACCCGTCAAACCATCATTGTCAAGCCCTAATTTCGATCGGCGTGTCGTCAAGCCATCATATTTGGGAATTCGCGCTCGCTCTCGGGCATTTAGAAGTTTTGGGAATTCGCGCTGGTGGGGGCAACATTTGGGAATTTGCGCTGGCGCTGGCACTCGAGACGAATTTGGGAATTCGCGATGGCGCAGGCACCTATACGCGCTCGCGGTCTGGCTTGCTTAGGGCGGGGGGTGCCGAAAAAAACCCTGAAAGTTTCCTGAGAGTTTCCTGAGAGCCGGCTGAACTGTGGATAAGTATCTCCAAACCTGTGGATAACTTTCCTGTGAGTTCGCTGGGCGTTTCCTGAGAGTTTCCTGAGAATGAGCGCCACGCCACGCGCTTACACCATAGAGCGCCAAAAGTCAAGAGCCGTTATCAAATTGTTATCTAAATGTGCAGCTACACTACCAAGGGGCAAAAGTCAAATCGACACGCCGAGAAAATAAAATTGTTCATTAGGTAAACATTAGATAACGAAATGATAACGAATTGCCAAAGCTCGTTGCATAAGTAGAGAAAACCCCTTGATTTTGATAAGGTTGAACCAAGGCAAAAAGCCCCACTAATCACTAGCCGAAAGGTCAAAAAATGAAAGCCCTTAAGTTCATAGCCCTAGCGTTCACCACCGCGCTCGCCGTGTCGCTCTATCTCGCGATAGGCGAAAAGACAACCGCGTTATTCCTGCCAATCGCTACCGCATATGCGACAATCGCAACAATCGCCCTAATCGCGCTAATTGCGAAAGGTGGTGCCAAGTGAGGCGCGTTGGCTACGAGAGCACACGCGAACAGCGCGAAGCAATCACGAGTCAATGGGAAGAGTTCAGAAGCGCGCTCGCCAAGGCAACACCGCGCGAACTGCCACGAACCTATGGATACGAAATCGAAACGCCAAGCGCCGATGATGTGCGCTTGAATGTCATTCGACAACTACGCGCGCAGAACCTTGAGCGCGAGGCAAACGACCCACACGCGCGACCAGTCAGCCTTGAGGAGATTTTGTTATTCAAGTCAGACGGAAGTGTTACACGCGAGGACCAGAGCGAGGACTGCGAATGTTCGTGCACCAGTTGCAACTATCACGACTGCAACTGCGATAACTGCGAGGACAACAACGACAGCCCAGAACACGACTGCGGGCAATCGGAGTGCAACGGCGCAGGGGAGTATCAGGAAATCACCAGCGTTGGAGGCACCACAACCACACACCCGTTGAGCCTGAAAATCTTGAGACTTGCCGACTTGAAAGACGCCGAGGTAAACGACACTTGCGGGTTACACATTCACGTCGGAAGCGCAGACTTGACACCTACACAGGTGGCGCAGGTTATCAGCGCCTACCGCGCCATAGGCGACCTGTTGGAGCCAATCGCAGGCAGGCGAGACGGATACTACTGCCAAGACAACACGACCGCCGAGGTGGCGCAGAACCGCGCAGGGCAGGGAACTGAAAAATACAAGGCAGTCAATACCAGCCCACACTTTAGCAATCACCGACCAAAGACAATCGAGTTCAGGCAACACGAGGGAACCAACAACCCAGCCGAGGTGAGAGCCTTCGCCGTTCTTATGGTGCACCTAGTTGAATACGCGAAACGAAACGCCCCAGTCTATTGGCTCGCACGATGCGCCGACTTTACCGAATTGGCAAAGGAGTTGCGCTTGACAGTCTAAGCCAAAGCTAGAAAATCCAAGACCCCCAAAGAAATCATTTTTTTAGGGGTTTTTGGACTATGCGGGAATCTAGGAACCGTATACCCAGTTTTGCCATTTTCACCATTTTGGCATGTGATAGGGTCTTGGTATGAACTTTCTAATTAATGTGGACTTTAACGATACTCATTCGTTGAAGCTCGTTTTGATCGATCCGGACCCTGAGGGTGTCGTGGCTGTTTATTCGGCTGTCTTTGATGGTGGGTCAGATCAGGAGTTGCCTATCTTCTTTGAGTGCCCTCATGGCGCTGAGTTGTGGGATATTTTGGCTATCTGCCTTGAAGCCTATAAAGATTTCAAAAATACTGAGGAGTTGAAATAATGGATCCTGAAAAAATTTTTCAAAATAAAAAATCCTCAAATCGAGGCATCGCTGACGATCAGCCGACAGAAGAACCACAAGAGCAACCTCAGCCTTCTGTGCTCGAGATCTTAGATGCGATGGCTTACTTTATTGATCGCCGTTTTAATGAACTGGAATCTAAACTCGATAAGGGTTGCAATTGTCAAAAGAAATAAATGTCCTTGATGAAATTCTTTTAAGGCTTGCTGCTTCTGGTGCTTCTGGCCAGGAGATGGAACGCCAGTCTGGTGTGCCTGCTGCTCAGGCGGTTATGCACGTCAAGAAGATGCTTGAGGGTCGTGACATTTGGACTGAGTTGGAACGCCGCCAACTCCTCTTGTATGAACTAAACGAATTGAAAGATAGCCTGAAGCAAAATGCTTTGGAGATTAAAGATCCGCAACATGCTCGTTTGCTTTTGCAGACTCTTACGACAATTGGTCAAAGACTGGATTCTGAGAATAAAAAACTTGATGTTGATTTCCAAAAGGTAACCGATCATCAGGCTCAGGTTATGGGTCGCGCTTTCGATATTGCTTTGGAGCACATGAAGAAAGAATTACTGAAGCAGTTCCCTGAAGTTTCTAAGAATGAGATTGATCGCATGGCTGCTGAAGGTTTGGTAAAGGCTAAGTATGACTTGGCTGCTGAGAGAGGCAATGATTAATGTCTTTGTCAGAGACTTGTGGTTGTGGGGCGGCTTTTAGTGCAGAGCGCCCTAAAGATGAGCTAAGGTTGCTTAATCAGTGGCGCGAGCAGCACAAGTGTTTTGAAAAGGGAGATTTGGCTATTGTTGACTCTTCAAAGAATGAGTTGGCAAGTTACCACCCGATTGGGTTTAGTCCTTATGGTGACGATGGTGAGGAAGACGATTGATAGATGATGTTATTGACAAAGCGCTGGAGAATCTCCGCAAGAAAAGTAAGAACGACATTTACTATCACGATCCGGTTCTCTGGGCGCAGGAAGTATTGGGAGCGGAGCTTTGGTCTAAGCAAAAAGAAATGCTTACCTCTCTCGCACAAAACAAACGTACTGCAGTCAAGTCTGCGCACTCAACTGGAAAATCTTACACAATGGGAATTGCGGCCTGTTGGTGGATCGCAACCCGAGGATCGAATTCCCTAGTTGTTTCGACTGCGCCGACTTACAATCAGGTGCACAACATTTTGTGGGAGGAAATCCGTAAGCATTATGTTGAGAATGGTTTGCCTGGCAAGATAACTCAAGATGACCAATGGAAGACTCCGGTTGAGGGTATTGATGACAAAGGCAACAAGCGCATAATTGAAAAGCAGATTGCTTTTGGTCGCCGCCCTGCTGACATGGACTTCTCAGCCTTCCAGGGTTTGCATAGACCTGATGGTGTTATGTTTCTAATTGATGAGGCTGTGGGTTGCCCTGAGATGATTTTCACCGCGGCTGAGGTTAACACCACCGCTGAGAACTGTCGCATTTTGGCGATTGCTAACCCTGACGATGTTCAGACTGCGTTCGGCAGAATCTTTAAGCAGAATGATCCGACTTGGAACAAGATGAGCATTTCGGCTTACGACACTCCAAACTTTACCGGCGAAGAGGTAAGCCCGAAACTGGCAAGCCTGCTGCCACAGATCCAGTGGGTTGAGGACATGAAGGTTCAGTGGGGTGAGGACTCTGCGCGTTTCAAAGCAAAGATCTCTGCTGAGTTCCCTGAGGAATCTGATGCAATGTTCTTTTCGCAAGCCAGCATTGATAAAGCCGTTGACACAGATATCAAAGAAAACCTTGATAAACCTTGCGTCTTAGGCGTGGACATCGCTCGCATGGGTGATGACTACAATGCCGTTTACACAAACTACCAGGGTCGCCTTCGACTTTATGACAAGTGGAACAAGGTAACCCTGACTGAGACTGCTGGGCGTATTCACAGGATTGCAATTGACACTAATGCTGACGAGGTTCGTATTGACGGTTCCGGTATTGGTGCTGGTGTGATTGATATTCTGATGAATGACGACTCTTACGGGCGTAAAGGCTACAAAGTGGTGGCGATGATTGGTTCAGGTAAGTCACCGGATACCCTGAGGTGGCTAAATGCTCGTGCTTTGTATTATGACCAGATGCGCGAGAAGATGACTAAGCGCGAGTTAGACATTGATCCTAATGATGAGAAACTTCTTGATGAGATGTTGATGATTAAGTTTAAGTTCTCACCTAAGGGTGGAATCCAAATTGAATCTAAAGATGACATGCGATCTAGGGGCATGAAGTCCCCTGACAACCTGGATGCTGCTGTGTATGCTTGTGCTGAGATCAGCGCAGTGATTGACAACCCTTACGCGCTTTACGATCACGGAACTGTTTTGACCATGGATCCTTGGCAAATGCTAGATGCTGGGGCTCGTGACGGCATGCCTATCTGATAGAATTAGATTTATGAAAAAAATTGACGAAATTTCCCAATTAAAAGAAGAAACTTTACGTTTATCTGAAGAAACTGGCGAAATTGCAGATTTAAAAAATGCTTTCTTGCGTATGCAAACTGAGAACCTTGAACTGTCTGAATCTTTGGCAAATGTGTCAATGATGATTGATAGTCAGGGTTGGTCCCCTGTTTATGGCACTAAAGAGTCTGGCCTTGATCTTTCAGACCTTCGTAATGCTTCTGCTCAGTTGCGCGAGCTTGTAGTTGGCAATCCGCTTCTAAAGCGCGGTGCTAAGTTGCGTTCATCTTATGTTTGGTCTCGTGGCATGGGTTTGCCTAAGTTGTCGAACCAGATGAAAAATAAAGTTTATTCTCCTTTGAGTGAGCGCTACTTGTTTTCTTCTGTGGCTTGGGAAGAACTTGAGTTGGCAGCGTACACCGATGGCAACATCTTTGTGCTGATTGACCAGAAGAAAAACCCAATGCGTGTTTCTCTTGAAGAGGTCACCGCAGTTATGACTGACCCAGACAACAATGAAGTTATTTGGGCTGTTCGCCGCGAGTGGATTCAGCGCAACAATTCAATTGCTGACCGCGAAGTTCTTCGCTGGTATTACACCGATGCTTACCCTGGTCCAATTACCCCAAGCGTTGAAGTAAATGGCAAGACTGAAATTGTTGACACAACAAAGACAATGTTTTACCACGGCTTCAACCGTCAGATCGGTTGGACTTTTGGAATCCCTGATGCACTACCTGTTTTGGCTTGGGCCAAGTTGTACCGTGAGTTCCTAGAAAACGGAACTATCATGACTAAGGCTTTGGCACAGTTTGCTTACAAGGTTTCTTCCAAGTCTCGTGTTGGTGTGACTAATGCTGCTGCAAAGATTGCAGTTTCCGATGGTGGCACTAACCGTGTGGGTGCGACCGCTGCGATGGGTTCTGATACCGACTTGATCCCAATGCCTAAGGCTGGGGCAGGTTACGACTTTGATGCAGGTAAGCCTATTGCTGCGATGATTGCTTCTGGTTTGGAAGTTTCGATTGTGGCTCTTTTGAGCGACCCGGGTTCTTCTGGTGCTTACAGCACCGCACAGACTTTGGACACTCCGACCCAAAAGGCAATGGAATCTCGTCAGCACTCTTGGTCTTTGTTCTACAAGCGCATCTTGCGTTTTTATGGAATGGATAACGGTATCGAGATCACTTGGCCTTCAATTGAGACTGAGCCTACTCACAGAATGGTTCAGGCTTTGGCGATGGCTTGGGAGACTGGAACTTTGCGCAAGGAAGAATATCGCAAGGCAATCCTTGACATTCTTGACATTACTCCGTTTGCAGAAACTGGTCCGGATGGAATTATGATTCCAAACAACTTGAACTTTGTGCAAACAACAACCAATGATGGAACTGTTGTTCCGGCACAAGGACAGTCTGGAACTGTTGGTGCTTTAGATGATGGCGATAATCAGTTACGAGACCAGAATCTATAATTTCGTTATGGTATTATAGTTTTTGAAGTAATAATACCTATCCCTATCGGAGTATAATGAAACGCTTAAATCTGAGCGAAAGCGTCGGCTTTGAAGCCGTAGCATCTAGCGGAAAAAAGTGGCGAGTTAAGGTAATCGAATCCGGCTGGGGAAGTTCGGGTTATTACGGTTCTGAAATGTTAGCCCAATACGGCCCGAGTGTTTTCACAAAAGGCACAAAAGTTTTCATGAACCACCCATCCATCAGCGAAGCATCTGATCGCCCCGAGCGCGATGTTCACCAACTTGCTGGCAAGTTAACTACAGATGCTTTTTTCAACGAATCGGATAAGTCCCTTTACGCTGATGTTGAATTTTACTCTCACTATGCACCAATCATCAAAGAGATGGCTGGCGACATAGGTTTATCAATTCATGCTATGGGAGTCGCTGCTTTTGGCGAAGCCGATGGCAGAGAAGGCTCCATTGTCGAATCTCTAGTATCAGATCCTTTTACTAGCCTCGATGTGGTAACAGTAGCTGGCGCAGGAGGAAAATTTGTTTCCCTTCTCGAAAGTTATAAATCAAAAGATAGAGCTACTGTTGTAGCCGAATCAGAAACGGAAAATGAAGATATGTCTATTACTAAGGAAGAATTTGACGCAGCTATTGCTGACGTTAAGGCAACCTTCGTTGAGGCTCTCACTCCACTACGCGAATCAGTAGTTACTCTTGTAGAGTCTGCTACTGCCGCTGCTGAAGAAGCAGACGCTGCTGTTGAGGAAACTGAGACTGTGGAAGATGAGGCTCCTGCGCTCGACCCAGTTGAAGTTGCTGAGAAGTTTAACGAATCTGGACTACCAAAGATTGCGCTTACCCGCGTAGTTGAGGCACTAAAGTCCGAAACAAACACCAAAACTGTAGATGAACTAATTGCAGAAGAGAAGAACTATGTTTCTCTTGTGAGTGAGTCTGCTGTTACTGCTGTAGCAACTAGCACCTCTGGTGTTATTCGCGAAGCAGCGACAACCAACCTAGTTGATGAGTGGGCTGCAATTACCTCACGCATTACAAGAAAGTAAAGGAAAAGTAAATGGCTCTTAATGAGATTTACAAAGACGGCAATGAACTTGTCCTTCCAGTAGCAAGCACTGTTAAATCAGGTAACTTGGTTCAGGTTGGTCAGATTATTGGTGTAGCACAAAACGACGCAGTAACTGGTCAAGACGGAAACACTTACGCAACTGTAAAGATGAACGGTGTGTTTGAACTCACCACTTCTGTAGCAGTTACTGTTGGTGCAGCAATGTACGTTACCTCAGCTGGCGTTATCAATGTTACTTCTACAAGTAACAAGTTCATCGGTCACGCAGTGACTGCAAAGACAACCACAACTGCAGGCAGCATTTATGTTCGTCTAGTACCGGCTGCGGCGTAAGGAATATAGAAAATGAATGAAAACATTACTTCACGTCAAGTAGAAGCCGCAAAGCTTCTTGAGGGTGCCCTTCGCGGTAACCGTCAGGACAAGCTAAAGCTACAGGAAGGTATTTCTACTTCAGATCTACCAATCCAGCTAGCTCCAACCATCAACAAGATTCTTTTTGAGAACTACCAGGCCCAGCCAAAGGTTTGGGACCAGTTCGCAACTCGTCTAGTTGTTGATGACTTCCGTAAGCAGCAGTACCTAAACCTTCGTTACGAAGATGACGGCAAGGACAACCAGGGCGACACATTCCGTGACGGCTCACTTCCTACCGTTGGCGAGTACGACGAGTACCCAACTGCAGGTTGGTTCTCAGTTACTGAGAGCGACTTCGCAGTAAAGAAGGCCGGTCAGCGTGTACGTTTCTCATGGGAGGCTGTTGTAAACGACGGCAACATCTCATTGCTAGAGCGTCTACCTATCGAACTTGGTCTAAAGGCTGCTGGTAAAGAAGACGAAGAAGTTACAAAGCAACTTGTTTCAACCTCAGGTTTGAACACTACTAACTTCAAGTCAGGCAACAACAACCTATTCTCAGGTAACGGTGCACTAACTCTAGAGAACCTAGAGAAGGCTATCCAGGCTGCAAACCTGCAGCAGTACAACGGCAAGCTAATCCAGCCTGTAAGCAGCTTCGCATTGGTAATCCCTCGTGCGCTTGAGCTTACTGCACGTAAGATCCTTGCTGTTCAGACTGTTGAGACATCAGCAACTGTTGGTTCAATTGTTACAAAGACCATCACTGGTAACCCAATCGGTTCACAGGTGAGCATTGTTGTAAACGACTGGATCACAAAGATCAACTCAGGCGCTAGTGCTTACTGGTTCCTAATCCCAACACCAAACGCATCACTAAACCCAAGCGTTGTTCTTGGATTCCTTCGTGGATTCGAGACTCCTGAGCTTCGTGTTAAGTCTGCATCAGGTGTTGCACTAGGCGGAGGGGCTGTCCCTGAGGCTTATGGCTCATTTGACAATGACGACTGGCAGATGAGAATCCGCCACATTGCAACTGGTGGATTCTTTGTTCCTGCTGGAACAATCGCCTCAACTGGAGCCGGTTCATAATAACCAAACTCTAAAGAATTTCCCCATGACTTCGGTTGTGGGGATTTTCTTTTTTGTATGATAAAATAATTGCTACAACGATCTTCTCCTTCGTTGTTGTTGTTGTGTGGACAACTGAAGTCGCCCTGTAGAGCATTTATCGCTCCGGGGCGATTTCGCCTTCTAAGGTATAATAAAAGGATGATTATCTTTCCGGACTCAAACCTGCCTGCGCAATCGCAGGAATGGGGCGATACTGTTGAAAAAGAAATCAAGAAACTTGATAAGCGTAAGGGTGGCGGCTCTGGAGGTGGGGATGGCGCTGCGGGGCCTCAGGGCCCACAGGGTCCTCAGGGTCCTCAAGGTCAGCCGGGAGCGAACGGGACAAATGGTGCACAAGGCCCGCAGGGTATTCAAGGCCCTCAAGGAAATACTGGAGCGACTGGACCTCAAGGTTTACAGGGCGAACGCGGATTTGATGGCGATCAAGGACCTCAGGGTGACATCGGACCTACGGGTCCTCAGGGACCGCAAGGTAACGTGGGGTCTGTGGGGCCTGCAGGTCCAACGGGACCAACTGGTGCTACTGGACCGCAAGGAGCGCAAGGTCCTCAGGGTGCTCAAGGACCAAAGGGAGATACTGGCGATACCGGCCCAACAGGTGCTACAGGTGCTATGGGTCCTTTGGGTCCGGCTGGCCCAACTGGTAGTACGGGCGCTACTGGCGCTACTGGTGCGCAAGGGCTAACTGGTCTTTCTGCTTATCAGGTTGCACAGCTTGATGGCTTTACTGGAACTCAATCAGAATGGCTTGCGTCACTTGAAGGTGCCCAAGGCCCTCAAGGCATTCAGGGTCCGACTGGGGCAACTGGAGCGGCCTCGACAGTTCCAGGTCCAACTGGTCCCGCTGGAGCCACAGGTCCTGCAGGGCCTGGTGTTGCAGCGGGTGGAACTGCTGGTCAGATTCTTTCTAAAGTTAATAGCACAGACTATAACACTTCTTGGATAAATGTTCCGGATGCAAAAGTGACAGTTGCTGAAACAGCTCCGACGGTTATAAATGGATCTTTTTGGTTTAATTCAACAAATGCAACTTTGTTTGTTGGGTATGATGGGTATTGGGTTGATGTTGTCGGTGGCCTTATTGGACCACAGGGCATAACTGGTGCAACCGGAGCAACGGGTGCGACAGGCCCAGCTGGTCCGACAGCAAACATTGACGAGTTTGTCAATCTTCAGGTTATCGGCGCTTACTAGGATAGGTAGAAAACATGGCAGCAACAATTAAGGCTCTTTATAGAGGTGCAGCAGCAACATCAAGCGCCACCCTTTATACAGTGCCAGCAGCGACAGTCACTACTGTCACAAATATTGTGGTGACAAACACAGCAGCATCTGCTGCTACATTTACTATCACCCTAGATGGCGTAGTAATGGTTCCAGCAGTATCAATCGCTGCTAACTCTTTTGCATCTTTTGACCTAAAGCAGGCTCTAGCAGCCACAAAGATTATCGCTGGTTTCGCTAGCGCAGTGACTGTGAACTTCCACATCTCAGGAGTCGAGGTAGCTTAATGGGTTATTCAGTTTATCCAGCGCCAGCAGTTGCTGCTGCAAAGTCTGAGCGCGTTGTAAAAATTAACTCAACCCAGTCTTGGACTGCACCTGCTGACGTGACTTCTGTCGAGGTTATTTTATGCGGTGGTGGTGGTGGTGGGACTGGACCAAACAATGGAAACGCTTGGGCTTTCGGTGGTGGTGGTTCTGTTGACTATAACGTTTTATCGGTAACACCAAATACTGCTTACACTATAACTATTGGAGGCGGTGGTGCTGGCGACCCTGCTAATGGCGGTACTGGTGGAACTTCATCTTTCGGTGCCCTTTGGTCAGTAGTCGGTGGCTCTGGTGCTTCACGTGGTAATTATGGCGGTTTTGGTGGTGCTCTTGGGGGGCAGGGTGCTGCTGTTGTAACTGGCGCTACAAGTAACCAAGCAGTGTCTTTGTCTGCTGGTGCATTTGGATTTGGCGGTGGAGGCGCAATGCACGGTGGAAACTTTGGCGGATTTGGTATGGCTACAAACGGTGGTGGTGCTAACAGAGGTGCTTTTTCTAGCCAAAATGGAACTGCTAATACTGGTGGTGGCGGTAGTGCAGGATATTGGAACGGAAACTCAATCGCAGGTGGCGCTGGTGGTTCAGGTGTAGCAATTATCAAATATTGGAGCGCACTATAATGGCACACTTTGCAAAAATTGAAAACGGTATCGTTACTAATGTTGTTGTAGTGGACAATGAGCATGAGCAAGACGGCGAGGCTTACCTGAACTCACTTGGCCTAGAAGGCACATGGGTACAGACAAGTTACAACGGCAACATTCGCGGAAAGTACGCGGGAATTGGCGACATCTACGACAGTGTTGCAGATGTATTTGTTTCCCCCATCGTGATTGAAAGTATTCCAGAATAATGGCAGCAATTGACTTTCCGAATAGCCCAACTGTAAATCAAGTATTTACTGCTGCTGGTAAATCATGGATATGGAATGGTTCATACTGGTCATCACAGACTAGCCAAACCATTGACGGCGGAACAGCCTAAGTCTGGTAGAATAGAGTATTATGGCTAACGAACTCCCCTCAAATATCAGTTACGGAACCGTAGTTGGTCGTTTTTTGCTAGCCTATGCCGATGGAGTAGATGCTGATCTTTTTCCGGATGGTGTCGCCTGTGGGGGTAGCATTGTCTTTGTGCCATCTGTTGAACGCCTTAAAAATGCTACTGGCACACCATCGCCTGTAACTATTCTTGTTCGCCCAATTGTTTGCGCCTTGGATTCAGAGGGTTATGTTTTAGGCTCTGATAACACTCGTGGTGTTAGATTACTTGCAACAAATGACACAGACAACGTTCCAGTTGGCTGGACCTGGACTGCACAATACAGACTTACTGACATAGATGGCGCAACCCTTCAAATGCTACCTAACCAGACTTTTAGCCTTGCTGGTGGCGCAACTCTTGACTTGACGACTATTTAGGAATATTAATGCCTCTCCCATCGAACGTAGGTTACGGCACAGTAGTTGGCCGTTTCCTACTTGCCTACGCTGATGGCAGCGACTCTGATGCTTTTCCAGATGGGGTCCCTGCTAAGGGCTCAGTATTTTTCAACCCATCTCCGGCTTTTTTAAAAGACATAGCAGCGTCACCTAGCCCGGTAACTATTGTGCCTTCTCGTGTTGAGGCAACCCTAAACGCGGATGGCTACCTTCTTGGCCCTGATGGAACCCAGGGTATTCGCCTTGTAGCAACAAACGATGCCGACCTGAACCCAGTGAACTGGACTTGGGAAGTAGAGTTTGCAATCACTGATGAGCTTGGTTCGCCAATCAAGTTGCATCCTTTTAGCTTTTCTTTGCCTCAAGGAACTACGGTTGATCTGACCCAACTTTCACCGGTTCCTGATTCTAATGGCACATTTTACATAGTTGGTCCTACTGGTGCCACAGGCGCAACAGGTGCCACCGGAGCCACAGGCGCTACAGGAGCCACGGGTACTGCTGCCACTATTGCGGTTGGAACAGTAACCACAGGCACCGCTGGATCAAGTGCAGTAATTACTAATGCTGGTACATCTAGTGCTGCAGTTTTCAACTTTACAATTCCCCGTGGCGATAAGGGTGACACGGGTAATACCGGTGCTACCGGAGCTACTGGGGCAACTGGTCTTAACTGGCAGGGCACCTGGTCAAACACGGTTGACTATATAAACAACGATGCTGTATACTATAACAATTCTTCTTGGTTTGCATCTGGTAATCCAACTGTTGGTCAAGTGCCCGAAATCGGTGCGACCAACTGGATGCCTCTTGCTTTGCAGGGAGCTACTGGTGCCACTGGAGCAACTGGTTCTCAAGGTATTCAGGGTATCAAAGGTGATACTGGAAACACCGGACCCAAGGGTGACACTGGCGATACTGGACCACAAGGTATCCAGGGTATTCAAGGTATTCAAGGTGAACAAGGACCAGCAGGTTCACTTTCAAATTTGACTGCGGTGTCTCCAATCCTGTATAATAGTACTACATCCACTTTGACTTTTGACCCAGCAGCAATTACAACTATTGATGGAGGAACGGCCTGATGGCAGTCCAAACAGTAATTAAGCACCGTAGAGATACGGCTGCTAACTGGACATCAGTAAATCCAGTTTTGGCTGCAGGTGAAGCGGGTCTAGAAACTGATACTAAACTTGTTAAATACGGTGATGGCACGACCGCATGGAACTTATTGCCATATCAAAAAACTGGTGTTGCAGCTGGCGGAACAACTGGTCAGATTCTTGCGAAGGTCGATGGCACTGATTACAACACCACTTGGACTTCCAGTGCACCTACAGCTGGTTACACCTCTGTTGTTAAGCACGAAGTCAAACTTGGCGAAGCAATCGCTAAGGGTCAAGCGGTTTATGTAAGTTCTTCTAGCGGAACAAACATAATTGTTTCAAAGGCTTCAAACGCTTCTGAATCAACCTCATCTAAGACAATTGGTTTGCTTGAAGCGGGCGGTACCACTAACGCTTTTGTAAATGTTGTTACTGAGGGTTTGCTTGCTGGGTTGAATACTTCAACCGCTACTGCTGGTGACCCTGTTTGGTTGGGTACTGCTGGGAACCTGATTTATGGCTTGGCCTCTAAGCCTTACGCACCGGCCCACTTGGTATTTATCGGTATTGTTACTCAGGTTCACGCAAGTCAAGGTGAAATTTTTGTCAAAGTTCAAAACGGCTTTGAGTTAAATGAAATTCACAATGTAAAGTTTACCAACTTGACCGATGGCCAGGCTTTGGTTTACGACGCTGCTAATAGCCTTTGGGTAAACGGCGAAGGTGCTGGTGAAGCAAACTTTAGTTCATTTCTTTTAATGGGCGCTTAGGATAGGAAATTATGCCAACAACATATAAAGTGCTAGCGCAATCAGCGCCAGCCGCAACAACTAATACAGATATCTACACGGTGGGGGCTGGTAAATCCGCTATAATTAGCACTCTTATTGTGGCTAACCGATCTGCCTCTGTAAAAACTTACCGTATTGCAGTAAGACCAGCAGGCGCTACACTTGCCAATCAACACTATCTTGCTTACGATATTACTGTTGGAGCATCAGATAGCACAACCCTAACACTGGGAATGACGCTGGCTGCCACAGATGTTCTAACAGTCTACGCATCAACAACGGACCTATCTTTTACAGCATTTGGTTCTGAAATTAGCTAAGGAGCCTAACCATGGCAAACCAAAGCGTTGCGCGTTCAAGCGTATTATCTAATTTTATTAAATATAATTCCAACTTAGTTGGCAACGCTGCTTATGCCCCGACCACAATTAATGGCGGATCACTAACATCAGATGCAAGTTATTATTACCGCACTTTTACTGCTAATGGAAACCTAGTTCTTTCTGGTCTACCAGTTAGTGCTGATATTGTAGTAATTGCTGGTGGTGGAGGTGCCGGAACAAATGGTGGTGGAGGTGGAGGTGCAGGAGGCGTATTTACTTCTACAACAACCTTAAGTCCTGCCTCTTATTCTGTAACAGTCGGTGCTGGTGGCGCTAGTGGTAGCCCACAAAACTCTACTGGTAACGGTTCTAACTCTGTTTTTGGTGCCCTTACTGCTGCAGTTGGTGGTGGACGCGGTGGCTCTCGTGACTCTGACTCTGCCGGTGTTTCAGGTGGTTCTGGTGGTGGAGGTGGTGGTGCACCTAGTAGTTACTCTGGTGGAACTGGCACTTCCGGTCAGGGAAATAATGGAGGAACTTCTTACGGTGGTGGCGGTAACGCTGCTGGTGGTGGAGGTGGTGGTTTTGCTTCTGCTGGTGGAACTGCATCAAACACTCAGGGTGGTAACGGTGGTAACGGCTACTCAATAGGCAGTTGGGTTTCTTCTACTGGGTTTACTGGTTATGCTGGTGGTGGAGCAGGTTCTGGTCTTGACTATGCAAACTTCGGCGGTAAAGCTGGAACTGTGCAAGTAGGATTTGGTGGCGGTGGTCCACAGAACTCAAGCCGTGACGGACGTGTAAATTCTGGCGGCGGCGGAGGGTCACTTGCTACGGGTCTAAACTCGGGTGAAACTGGTAGTGGTGGTGGCGGTTCTGGTATTGTAATTGTTCGCTATCTAAGATCTTCGGTAGGTGGATAATGGCGCATTGGGCTGAACTTGATGAAAATAACATTGTTGTGCGCGTAACAGTGGGTGACAATAATGACCCTAATGGTGACGAAGGCTATCAGTGGTTGATTGATAATCTTGGTGGCACTTGGGTAAAAACTTCTTACAACGCTACTATTCGTAAGAATTTTGCAGGCATTGGTTATACTTATGATCATGAGCTTGATGCTTTTATTTCACCAAAGCCATATTCATCATGGTTATTGAATGAAGGTACTTGTAAATGGCAGGCTCCTGTTGCTTATCCAAATGATGGCAATGCCTACAGTTGGAATGAAACTAACAATACTTGGGATTTAATAAATGATTAATAGCATGGTGCGCAGTGTGGTCACTGCTAAAAGATGGTATCGATCTATGCTTGCTGGAAATGCAAAATATAATCCTGGCGCTTATGAGCAAATTAGTACAATTTTAGTTAGCACTGCTACTCAATTTTTGTTTTTTACAAACATTCCACAAGATTATAAACATTTGCAGTTACGTATGACTTTGAGGACTGACTCAACTTCGGCTGATTGCTACATATCATTTAATGGTGACGATGTTAATGCTCAATACCACTACATAATGGGAAATGGTAGTTCCGTATTTAGCAGTGGAGTAACTTCAAGTTCTGCTGTTATTGCCATCCCAGAACTTTCGAATAGCACATCTGGAGCGTTTACGGCAAATATAGTAGACATTCTAGATTACAGTAGCCCAAATAAATTTACAACATCTCGATCCCTAAGCGGTGGAACTAGCATTAATCAAATAAGAATGTTTAGCGCAACTTGGAGAAACACTGCTGCTGTTACACAAATTAGATTAAACTCTGGTGGTGGAAACATGGTTGCAGGAACACGATTTTCTTTATATGGAATTAAGGGGTAATCATGCCAGTAGGCGAACAGGCTTATATAGCTCTAGCAAATGTGACTCTTGGTACTACAACAGCCGCAGTCACCTTTTCAAGCATTAGTCAGTCTTATCGTGACTTAAGAGTTGTTTTTATGGGAACAACTACATCGCTTGCCAATGTTCTTTTTCAATTCAATGGTGACGGAACTGCGACTTATTCAAAAGTTGCAATGGCTG
>Ga0247723_1000120_pt1 | contig 48780 bp, 55 predicted proteins | sample MSEWelMarce5H_FC_FD_189079 | JGI IMG/M metagenome (GOLD analysis project Ga0247723, IMG submission 189079) | Subsurface sediment microbial communities from gas well in West Virginia, United States - MSEEL Well Study Marcellus 5H_FC | ecosystem: Environmental > Terrestrial > Deep subsurface >...
GATTGGTAATGGTTCTATCGGTAATGTTATGGTGTATTGCTCACCATACGAAATTAAACTTCCTAATGGTAAAATTAGTAAGTCTGGTATTTCTACTATGCTTGTAGCTGTACAAGTTACTGACCTTGTTCGATATGAACGTAAATCTGAAAACTTTGTTGATTTTGATGTTGAGGGTGCCTCTGTTGATACAGATACATCCGAAGAAGCAATGTTTTAATCAATAACAATTATCCCTTGTGATAGTCTCTAACGAGTCTGTCATGAGGGATTTTTATTCGAAAGACTATATGTTTAAACAATGTTGTGGTAAATGTAACAATTGCTGGTATATAGGTAATCCTGGAACATGTACTTGTCCTGATGATACACCTAAACGTGAATGGATTAAGCTAACAGATAAAGAAATTAGCGAAATTTCATTTAAATCTCAAAATGGAATTTCCCCACATGAAGATACATTGCAATTTGCCAGAGCCATTGAAGCCAAACTCAAGGAGAAAAACACTTGACTAAAGATGAAGCACTAAACAGAAAAGCAGATAATGCAAGAGAATTAGGTTTAAACTATGAACCTATGAATACAGATGAGTCTGATGAATTTGATCGTATTGAACGTGAAATCTCTATGAAAGGACAACCTTATGTGTACGAACAGAAACGTCCATGGGTTGAGCTAACTAACCATGAAATATACACCATTCACAAAGCACTAGGAGGTTACACAGCAGATAACTGGGATTATGAACGTGCAATCGAAACTAAAATCAAAGAATTAAACTCATGAAACTCGAGAATATACTTGTAATACCTCTACTAATATTCCTTACATTATCAATGATGCCACTCTTAGTAGCGTTAACAGACATGATGTGGTGGTTCTACACTAACCATACACTATCCAGCATAGAATGGACTGAAACTCGTTCACTAATTGCTATATGGTCACCAATAGTAGGTTTAATAGCATTTAGTGCTAGTCTAAACCTGATAACTCTTTAATAAACTCAAGGAACTAAACTCATGAAACTCAATAAACAACAACGTGAATATGCTGTCGGTCGTCTTAATGAAAAACTCAGTGAAATGCGTGATAAAGAAACACCTGACTATATCAGTTCTAAAAAGAGTGATAAAGATGCCCTGTACGCTCTATTGTCATACGAGTACGGTGTACCGCTTGTTCCACAGTCAAAGTTTGATAATATCTGGAATATCACTAACATTGGTGATGCTATTATATTCCCTCATGGATTTGATAAAGAACATGAAGATAACCAAAAAGAACGTAATCAAGTACGTGATAAGTATGAAAAAATCAAACAAGATCTTATGGATAAACTGTACCTGTGTGACGAAGCTCAAGAAGCTCTCGATTTAATCAACTCAATCTAAAGGAAATATCATGTTAGAACTAAATGACTACTGCTACTCAAACACACTGAAATTTGAAGTAATTAATGTTGATAAAGCGCCTGAAAATGCCTATGATAATAAAAACTGGGAACAAGGTCGTGGTGCATACTACGTTAAAGAATCTGATACAATCTACCTTGTAGGAAAATACTCTGTAGACGTCATCTATAGTGTAGGTGAAAAAGGTTTCTTTACAGTTGTTGATGATGTCTACGAGTCACCTAAAGTCGAAGAATCATTGTTCCTTAAAGCAATTGCTGCTGCTCATGGTCATAACCTATGAAACATGATAGGTTTGACTTAGAGCAAGCCATCATACAGTGCTGGGGCATATGCGATGATCTAAAGACTGATATAGATCACCAAATACTCTCCAGCTACTATGACGCTAAATTCAATAAACTCTGGGATATCTTTGAGGAATTAATCCATGAACATCACTATTTTAGCAATACCGGCAAAACACAAACACGAACTCGTAAGACTTCTTCGTGATCGTCTGTATACACTTGAGTATGACCTTGAATACTACAAAGAAATGATCGGTGTGTACTGGAAAAACTCTGATAAAGATAATCCTAATACAGCTCCACACTTTGCTAATCTAAATCATTGTAAAGATCGTGCCCGTATCATCCGTAAAGAACTCAAACTAATCCGTGAAACTCTAAAGGAACTAAAATGAGTAAATATGATCATTATTACTACACTGATAATGCAGACTTCCTCTGTACTATCGAAGTTGAAGTAGGTAGTATCTGTCAAATCCGTGATGAAAAAGGAGGTTATGAACCAGACTATGCTGATGATATCTATGTCATCGAAGTTAAACATAAAGGCGTTGATATCATCGATGTCATCCATCCAGACGTTCTTCGTGATATCGTGTCTCAATTTGTTGAATCAATGAAAGTATAACATGCAAAATCCATTAACAGAATTCCGTAATAACCTGTTCCACACTCATGAATCCATTGCTCACTCACTAGAGTATATTGATACTGTGTCACATACCATGCAGGGTGGTGATAAGATCAACTTTCTAACAGCAGTAAATTGTCTGATCAATACTATTGCAAAAAAAATTGATGATGTATATCATCCAAGTAAAAACATGTCTATTGCTTCTCTGATAGACAAACACCTTGATGACGTCCTTGCTGAACGTGTTGAGGAAATCGTTAATGATCGTGTCTCTGATGCTATTACGCAGTATATGAGAGATGAGTTTGATATTACTGACTATGAAGACAACATCGACTGGTCTTATCGTATTGAATCAAACTTAGACAACGATATGATAAAAGAATCAGTAGAAGAAATCGTTAAAAACAGTCTAACAATCGAGGTGCGTGTATCGTGAATCAACCAGAGTCTAACGGATACTTTGTATTCATCAAGCAAGGTTACGATCGAGCCTACTATTGTGTAGCAGGTCGTGACATCAAGCTTGAGGATGCTGTATGCTATCTATTCCAAAATGAAGCCGCTAAAGTTTGTACAACAATGAACATGGGACTGAATGATGAACTCCGTCAAAAAGAAAAGATCGATGAACCCAGAAGTACTAGCCAAGGGCAAAGCAGCTCTTGAACAATGGCGTAAAGAAAAAGCTTATGCTGTAAAGAAAGGTGGTAAATTCCTTGAAGCATGGAATGAAGAACAAGAGCTTAAAAAAGCTCAAAAGCATACTTCACCCATGCAAGCCATTAAGAATTTCTGTAATGACTGTGTAGGAGGTATCCGTACAGACATAACCAACTGTACTGCTAAACAATGTTCTCTGTATATCTATCGTCCATACAAGAAAGGTGAAGAGTAATGAATGAGTACTGCTTTCAAATCGGTCCAACATCTACAGTCTGGGTTTGTGCTGTTGATGAAGAAGAAGCTGAATCTAAAGTCTATGAAACAATAGGCTATGATCCAGATAGAATGGAACTTGTTGACGTTAACTTTGATATCTAACTATGATAGCATACAAACTATTCCGTAAGCGTAAAGACGGTACCTATGGTCCACTGTTTATTAATCGTAAACAAAAGCTTCTTACTGATGTCTGGTATACAGCTGAAGACCATAAGACTAAAGGCTATGCACATCGTCCAGGATGGCATTGTTGTGCAGAACCTAATGCACCACATCTATCTAAAAAAGATCGTGTATGGTGTAAAGTAAAAATCAATGACCTTGTTCGTCATCAACGTCCTGAGTCCCAAGGTGGTCTCTGGTTTACTGCTAATATTCTTAAAATAATCGAGGAATTATGAGTTCAACACTAATAGCACTCATCGGTCTAGTGTACCTAGCAGTATGCGTAGACTTGTTCTTTAAAGGTAGTACAGGTCTAAGCATTGCTTTCCTAGGTTATGCTATCGGTAATGTAGGTTTATACTTAGAGACAGTAACTAAATGAAACAACGAACTATCTACCTTGCTGGTCCAATGGAGCATGTCTCTACAGACGAAGCTAAAGGTTGGCGCTCTACAGCAACACACCTGTTAGCACACAGCTGTAAGATTCTTAATCCATGCAGACGTCTTCATGCATTTGAAAAGAAATACATGAAACGTATCTTTGAGTTAGATCTCCGTGATATCCGTGAGTCTGACTTAATCTTAGCTAACCTAGATAATCCACTTGTACCTAAACACGGTACTGCCATGGAAGTATTCTATGCTGCTTATGTATTACAAATCCCTGTTGTAGCATTCAAGTCTACTGATGCAACAATACATCCTTTCTTTGAATCCCTTGTAACTGAATGGAGGTCTTCTGTCGATAAAGCTTGTGATACTATTCTCTCGGAGTACTTATGATTAAATATATCTGGATCGGAATCCTTTGTTTTGCCTCTCTGTGCGTCATTGCACAATTCTTTCGTAAACCCAAAATCAATATCTAATATGCCATATATCAGCGAAGAAGCTCGTCAATCTGAACACATGCTCAAGTATGAGCCACACTGTGCAGGTGAATTAAACTTCCTAATCACCACATTCATTCGTGACTACTACAACAAGAGTCCCTCTTATCAATCCGTCAACGATGTTGTTGGCGCTCTCGAAGGAGCTAAACTAGAGTTTTATCGTAGGGTTGCTGCCCCTTATGAAGATAATAAGATCATTCAAAATGGAGATGTATACTGATGAGTTACACTAAAGAAGCTATGCCTGAAAACTACAGCCTTGCAGATAAAGCCAACAAAATACTTGCATCATGGGATAATGAAGACTTCTTCGACATCAAAGCTCGTCAATACCTTAACCAAGAACGTGAAGAAATCAACAAAGGTTGGTCTGAAGTGTTCGGTATAGAGTATAATAAGGAAATAGATATGCATGAAAACAAAGATCATATTAACCCACCACACTACAAGAATGTAGCCGCAGGTAAACAATACATGGAACTCATGGTTGACATGCTTGAAAGATTCAATGGTGTAGAAGCCCATTTAATGGGTCAAGTATATAAATACCTTATGAGAGCAAAATTAAAGGATCCTTTAGTTCAAGACTTAAACAAAGCTAAATGGTACTTAGATGCACTAATTAAATACTCACAAGAAGGTAAGGTAATGTAATCCTTTTAGCCGGTGCCTAATAGGAAAAATAGATAAAGGAATATATGAAATCTAAAACACTACATAGGCACCACATTATACCAAAACATATGGGTGGTACTAATGATGAATGGAACTTAACAGAGCCAATTACAGTAGAAGATCACGCAAAAGCTCATAAAGAACTATTTGAACTATATGGTAAACCACAAGACTATATAGCTTGGAAATGTCTAGAAGGTAGTCTGTCAAATCAAGAAGCGAGAATACTAGCTTCAAAGATAGCAATATCAAAAGAAATTATAGTAAACAATATAAAATATGAATCAATCGCTGATGCACAAAAAGCGTTAGGGTTATCATACAAAAGAATTGTTAAAGCTGTATTAGAAAACAGAGACCCAACTATAAGAGCAGATGCTACACCTATAACTGTGAATGGAATACAATACAAGTCATTAAGAGAAGCTGAAAAGGCTACAGGGATTTCTCGTAATAAACTAAAATCAAATACTGATTTAAACAAAGATATAAGAAAAGAAAAACTTAAATGTCCACACTGTAACAAAGAAGGTGATAAACTAAATATGGAAAGATGGCATATGAATAATTGCAAACATAAAACTGAAGGTAAAGTTCTCTGATGAACCACATCAAGACGGTCAAACGTTTTGTCGCTGGAAGTCATAAGTTCTTCGACATCTATGAATGCACTGTAGATGAAGTAGATACTTATACTTCCAGTACTGGCAAAGCAATGGTTAAAGTATCCATTGAAGGTAAAGAGTATAACGGTCTCCATAACAAATGGGTCTATGAATACTTATGCGCCAACGAAGGACAGCCATCCTTTGTAGTCTTCTGGAAAGCCCCTAAAGGTGATCCTATGGTAGCCTACGTTAAAGAGATATGGCAAAATCACATTGATGGTACTCCACAAGAGACTGTCTATTTAGCTTCTGATGAAGAGGCTCACAAACAAGAGGGTGAATCCTTCCTGTACATGTGGGTTAATAAGGATACAGATAAGAAGTACATCGGTAAACATCGTGGTAAACCTGATGACGGTTATGTATGCTCATCTGAAAGCTTTATGACTGAGTATAATGAATGTCCATCAAGGTTTATACGAACAGTATTAGCTTATGGTAGCGATCAAGAAATGCTTGAGCTTGAAACTATTATGCTTCTGCAGTTAAAGACTCGTATGAGTCCACTGTACTACAACCTTTCAAACAATCTTAATAAGGAAAACTGATGGCTAAATCAAACGCTGTTAAACATGATTTCACTATCAAGCTTGGTGGTCAAAACTATGAGATTCAAATAAGCCCTAGCACTAACTATGGTTGGTTTGAACACAATGAACTCGGTGACGAGTCAGGTGGAGGTCTATGGTTTGATCGTGGTATGTTCTTAATTGACTACGATGGTGTATATGAATTACCTTTTGAAGTTAAAGATACACTAGTCAGGTTTGGTTATATTGATCCACTGGAGGCAGAGCAATGGTAATGATCGAGATTGATGACGATACTGAAGACGCTATTGTATGCGCCAGCTTGCTTAAAATGTATAAACATTTAAACAATGAGCGTAGCTACAAATACTTATTTAGTGTTGACTCACATGAGAACCTAGTGCAAGTACATATACTCCGAGACGCAGTCAAAAGAGTATACGAGTACTATAGCACGGATAAACTTGAATAAAATCAAGCCAACCGCAGACGGTACCTTATAGATACACACGGAGAATCTATGCAAAAAGTTGTAGTAACCTGTTGTTTTGAAATCAACCATGATCCTGAGACTATGGCTGATGTTGAGACTATTATCCATCATTTAGTAAGAGAGGATTTTTTATATCAACATGAAGGTGAGTCGTTCTATATTGTTCAAGAAGAGGTGATTAATGAGTAAAGACGAAGCATTACGCCTTGCATTGGAGGCGTTGGAGAAGATTTCCAGAACCCAATATCACATTGAAACTCCGCCAATTGAAAGTCTTGAGAAGAAGATGAGACGCATTGCTGACCAAGCCATCACCACCATTAAAGCCGCACTAGAAGCGAAGGATGAGCCTGTGGCGTGGCGTGATGCCGCAATCAGACTTGGCGAGGAGCTGTCTTCTGTTGGGCCTGATGGCTACTACGATATGGATGCAAAGGAATGGCTTGATTGGGCTATTGAACAAAACCCACGGGGCAAACATTCATTACCACAGCGCACATGGGTAGGGCTGACGGATGAGGATTTAAAACTACTATCTGCTGAATGGCGGATTGTTTATGGCGCATGGATGGATGACTTTGCCAAAGACATTGAAGCCAAACTCAAGGAGAAGAACACATGAACCGAGATAAAGCGTACACAATGTACACAACAGCTGAAGAATGTAATGAGGTTTCTCAAAACATTATGAAGGTACTTAGGTTTGGTCTTGATACTGTCTATCCTGCTGACGGTAAAGAAAGTAACAGACAAAAACTTGAGGAAGAAATGGGTCAATTAATGTTCTGTCTTAATCACTTGATCGATGACCTTGATCTGAGTGAAGACAACATTATGGCGGCTTACAATCAAAAAGCTAACACATGGTTAAAATGGAAAGCCTATTATGTTAATTGATACGTCTCAAGAAGGTGTAGTAAGAGTTACTATTGACTTCTTTGTTCCACTTACAGATGAACTTGAGTATAAGCTTGACTATATTCTGGATAGCATAGCTGAACTCGAGCATGACTATGATAAGGAGATTGAACTTGAAATCGCAAAGTGACTGGGATCTATTCTACATGAGGATTGCTGACTTAATATCTCAGCAGTCCTATGCAGAAGATCGTAAAGTAGGTGCTATCATTGTTAAGGATGATAACATCATTTCGTTCTCATACAACGGTACACCAAGAGGAACTAACAATGATACCCAAGTATATGAGGTTCTCCATGCGGAAGCCCAAGCTATCTCCAAAGTTACACGTTCTAATCAATCTACTTTGGGTGCTACTCTATATAGCACTCTTGCCCCTTGCATTGATTGCGCTAAGCTTATCTATGCTGTTGGCATTCATCGAGTTTGTTTTAGAGACAATTATAAATGTTCTAGAGGGATTGAGTTCCTAAAGGATCATGGTATTATCATAAACAATACACAACTACACGAAGCATTCATTGATCCAATGTTGCTGATTAACACAGGACTATACAATAATGACTGAAACAACAGCTATACTTGCAATCACATTAGTAGCGTTAGGTGCGTATAACTGGCATCTCCATACAATCATCCAAGATCTTAACGAACAACTTGATAACTTCATGGATATGGTCATGGAGATGGCTAAAGAACTTCAAGATCTGGGATCACCTAACGTAAAGGTTCTGCATGACAAAGAAAAAGAGGGACTATGAACGTCCTAAAAACATTCGTGTAACAGTAGCCTGTGTACCTAATGCTGAAAATGAAATACGTCAAATGTTCTTTGATTGTCTTAACGACTACAGCAAACGGTTCAAGGTACCAATCACAGATAAAAAGTTCGTAGTACATATCTGCTTAGTAGAGTATGGTGAAAACCAGAATGAACAGGGTGTGACTATCTATAATGATGTAGATAGACGTATCTTAATTCAACTAAGAGATCCACTGCTTAACGACTGGGGTACAAGTCACTATGTCATGGATAAGTTTATTAATATTCTTTCCCATGAGATAGTACATGCATGCCAGTACTTATGTAACAGAAAAATACCTAAGTTCCACAAGTTAGTTTACGATAAGAAAGACTTAAGTGAACAATATTTCTTTGACCCTTCAGAAATGGAGGCTCGAATGCTTGAGGCTCCATACACAACATTCTACGGGGATAATCTCTTATGAGTAAATTACGCTTATGCGTAGACATTGAAACCAATGGTTTCATTCCAGATGTAAATAAAATCTGGTGTCTTGTTGCTGTTGATTCAGACAACGGGAATGTCTACTCATTCTCAGACTATGACGATGAGCTACCAAGCTTATCTGAAGGTCTTGACTTCATATCCAAGGCTGATATCGTCTTTGGTCATAACATTATTGGCTATGACCTAGTAGTACTAGACTATATCCTTGGATTCAAACTACCTGAGACAGTTAAGGTAGTAGACACATGGATCTTATCCCAATTAAACCAGTATAAGCGTGAGCATAAACATGGTCTTGAGGGATGGGGTGCTAAATTAAACTACCCTAAGCTTGACTTCACTGAGTTTGATAACTACAGTAAAGAAATGCTTACATACTGTATCCGAGATGTTCAGCTGAATGTTAAGGTATACAAGGTATTAGCTGAAGAAGCTACTAACTTGATCCGTAAGTATCCTCTGTATAAGAAGGGTATCGAGGTTGAAACAGAGTTTGCTAAGATCGAGGCTGATATCCGAGCTAAAGGCTGGATGTTTGATATGGCTAAGGCTCAGACACTACTCACCGAGATCAACAACAAGTTAGATGCTATTGAGGCTGTACTTGAACCTAAGATTGGAATGAGGTGTATCAAGACAGATGGAAAAGACGAATACAAAGAACCCGCTTGGCGTAAAGACGGATGCTATACAGTCGCCACTGTTAAACACTTTGATTTACCGCAAGAGTCAGGAAGAACTACAAGACCTATTGAAGGACCATACTGTAGAATCTCCTTTGAACAAGGTAAAGTTGGATCAATCGAAGTCGTAAAAGACTGGTTGTACTCTATTGGATGGGTACCTGATGAATGGAATGTGGAGAAAATCAATGGTAAATTTGTTAACAAATCTCCAAAGATCACTGAGTCTTCGCTTCAAAAGCTTGGTGCAGATGCTATGCTGGTATCTGACTACTACACCATTAGAAGTCGTAAGGGTATTCTTGAAGGATGGATTAATGAAGTACGTAACAGTAAAGACAATCGTTTACATGGTCGTATGTGGACTATTGGTACTCCTACCTTTAGGTGTAGACACGAAGTTGTTGCTAATCTCCCTAGTGTTGACTCTGTTTATGGGAAAGAAATGCGAGGACTACTTGTATGTGAGCCAGGAACTACCATTATCGGTGCTGACTCAGCTGGAAATCAGATGCGTGGTCTTTGTCATTACATACGGAACAATGATTTTACTAATGAGGTAATCAATGGAGATGTCCACCAACGAAATGCAGATGCTCTTGGTACTAGCCGCAAGCTTGCTAAGCCTTTTCTTTATGCTTTTCTGTTTGGGGGTGGTGATGGTAAGCTTGGTCTCATACTTACGGGAAAGACAGATGCAAAGACGGGTAAGATTGCTAAGGAAAAGTTTGAGAACTCAATCCCCGGATTAAAGGAACTCAAGGACAACCTATCAAGTCTGTTTGATAAGACATCTAATACATTCGGTAAAGATAAAGCCTTCATCAGAGGTATCGATGGTCGTATGGTCTTTGTAAGCTCTCAACACCAAGTACTTAACTACCTATTACAGACTGCTGAAGGTGTCAGCTGCAAGGCTGCAGCGGTATATCTCAGAGACAAACTAAAAGAACGTAACATCCCACATTACTTTGTTCTACACTATCATGATGAAGTTGCTGTTGTAACTAAAGATGAGTATGCAGAAGAAGTAGCAGAGCTATCTATCGAAGCATTCACCGAAGCACCTAAGTGGTTTGGTATCGAGTGCATGGGTGGTGATGCACACACAGGTAAAACATATGCAGAGGTACACTAATGATTGAATCAGAAGATCAATTTGATGTAGCAATCATTGATGCTGATAGTATCTTATATCAGATTGCTTACATGCAACCATCCCCATCGTTATGTCGTAAGGCTCTTGACGATAAGCTCAAAGAGATTATGACTAACACTGGATCTATTCATGGTGCAGTCTTTATTAAAGGTAAAGATAACTTCAGGTATGCAGTAGATGCAGCATATAAAGGTAATCGTAAAGATACCATTGAACCTGAAGTTAAAGATCGCATTGAAGACTTATACGAATACAGTAAAGAGTTTAGTATACAGTCAGATGGTGGTGAGGCAGACGACTACTGTGGTATTGCTGCAGACCTTGCTCTCAATGAGGGTAAGCGTTATATTGTATGCCACATAGATAAAGATCTGGACTGCATACCAGGATGGCACTATAATTTCCGTAAGGATACTATGTATTACGTAGAGCCTGAGGATGGTTACAGGTTCTTGATGATGCAAATCCTTACTGGAGATGCCACAGATAATATCCAAGGACTACGTGGTGTTGGACCCAAGACAGCTGAGAAGCTAATCAATGGGGTTCCTAATAACCTACTGTGGTCAAGGGTTATTGACATCTGGAAAGAAAAATGTGGTGATAATTGGGAGCAATTCTTTTTGAAGTGTGCTAACTGTATCTACATTAGAGAGACAGCTGCAGACTTGATACCACTGACATTTGAAGAATTAAAGGAACGACTATCATGGAAGACTATGGACACTGGATTGCGCTCACAGAGCGACCAGCCAACGCCTTCGGATTCATCTACTACATCGAAAACCTCGAAACAGGAAGACGATATATCGGAAGAAAGCAACTCATAAGTGTATCAAGAAAACTTAAATCAGGCGCTTCAAGACGAACTGTTACACGCAAGGAATCTGACTGGAGAACGTACATGTCATCTTGCAGAGAGCTACTCGATGATATTGAATTGTATGGATCTGAGAGATTTACATTTGTTATCTACAAGTGGTGCATCGGTCCAGGAGATCTTACTTACAGCGAAGTACAGGAGCAATGGCAATGTGAGGTCTTATCAAGGGATATCCTCACTAATGGAGAGCGTGTCTGGTATAACGGAAACATCGGAGCAGTAAAGTTTTTAAAACCTAAATCATGAAGAAGAATAAACCTATCAAACCACTTGAGAAAGAAATCCCATCACTCAAAGATGAATTCAAATCTCAATTCAAACGTAAGAAAGAAACTCAACAAGAAGCTAAAGATCGTAGACAACGTATCAGAGAGTACCTAGAAGACCGAGACTGGAACTAATATATGTCAAGATGGATTCATACCGCTTGTCCTAAGTGCGACTCATCAGATGCTTTTTCATATAAAGAGAATGATGAATTCGGCTATTGCTTTTCGTGCTGTAAGTCAGCACCAACAGACCCTAACTTTAAACCAACTGTTTATCACAAACAAAATTACGATATGCACACACTAGAGGAAATCAAAGAGTATGACACAAGAGGCTTTCAAGAAAGAGGAATCACCAAACCAGTATCGGCTCATTACGGGGTTAAAGTTTCCTATGCTGAGGATGGCACTATTAGTAGCCACTTTTACCCTTATACTAAAGACAACGGTATCGTTGCTTACAAAGAGCGTAAGCTCCCTAAGACCTTTCTTATCCATGGTGACTTCAAGGGTGTACAACTCTTCGGTCAGAATGTATCAACGGGTGGTAAGCGTATTATCATCACGGAAGGAGAGCTAGACGCATTAGCTGTTGCTCAAGCTCAACATGATAAGTATGGTAGGTTCTACCCAGTAGTAGCCTTACCTTCAGCGTCTGCTACATCAATGATCCTTGAACAACGTGAATGGCTACGTAACTTCGATGAAGTCGTACTCATGTTTGATCAAGATGAACCCGGTAAGAAAGCTACTGATCAAGCAGCTAAGATCATTGGCTATGATAAGATCAAGGTAGCATCGTTACCTGAGAAAGATCCTTGTGATGTACTGATTAAGCATGGATCAGCTATGCTAATGAACTGTATCTTTGATGCACGTACATTCAGTCCTGCAGGTGTTGTTAAAGGTGAAGCTATCTGGGAACAATTCAAGCGTAAGAAAGAAACTACTTCTCTTCCTTATCCTGAATGTCTCAAGACTCTCAACGACAAGCTACATGGTATGCGCTTAGGTGAGATTGTATTGTTCACTTCAGGTACAGGCTCAGGTAAGAGTACAGTCATTAAAGAGATTGTACTTGAGATCCTAGCTAAGACAACTGATATGATCGGTATGGTATCACTTGAAGAATCTATTGGCGACTCTGCTGAGAAGTTTATTGGTATGCAGTTACGTAAGAACCTTCTGAATCATGATGTATCAGAAGCAGATATGTATACTGCTCACCAACAAGTGTTCGGTGATGAACGCTTAGTACTACTTGACCACCAAGGTTCTGTGGGTGATGAGTCTCTCATAGACAAACTAGAACACTTAGCCTTGATGGGTTGTAAGTATATCATCCTTGATCACATCACTATTGCTGTGTCTGAGGGTGCTAAGGGTCGTACAGGTAATGAGGCAGTTGACTCAGTCATGAGTGACCTACTTAAGATCTGTAAGAAACATAATGTCTGGTTAGGTGTTGTGTCTCACTTGCGTAAGGGTGAAAAGCCTTTTGAAGAGGGTCACTTACCATCTATTGATGACATCAAAGGCTCAGGCTCTATTAAACAAATCTCATTCGACATCATTGCTTTTGCTCGTAATATGATTGCTGAGACAGAACAGATGCGTAACACAATTAAGCTTCGTGTATTGAAGTCTCGATTCACGGGTATGACAGGTGACTGTGGTAGTACTAAGTACGACTCAGATACCGGTCGCTTAATGCAAACTACTTTTGTTGACTTTGAATAAATGAATCCATTAAACTATCTTACTGAACGTGTATCGAAGGTTGTTATCAACTCAGATAAGATCTACAATGAGGGTGCTCGCCTTCTAGCACACTATCCAACATGGGAATATGAACTTGAACGCTTTATTAACGAGTCGTGGGATACATTACTTCGTTACTGTATCCGAAATAAAAATGCAACGCATTCTGCCTCTGTTAAACTCACTTTCGCATCTGACCTTATCGGAAAAAGAATTGCAAGAGCTATCGGAGCTGATGAGACAGACATCAAAACAACTTTATCTCTTGGAGACTTACTGCTCGAAACTTTCCTCCAAGACGGACTGATTGATATCTTCAGAGAGTATGCTGGTTACAAGGCTCCATACATGGTACGCATTGTTAACCAAGCAGACGACATCAAGCCTACCTTAATTGGTACTTCATTCGACCCTTTGTTACCTATTGCTGGACTCTATAGTCCACTCACTAAAGAACCATTCATTAAGGGCTGGACTAACTCTAAGCTATTCCATGAGAACCTTAATAAAACTTTTGTACGTTCCCTTGAAACATTACGTCAACAACCATGGAAACTTAACATGCCTGTATTATCAGCTATGCAAGCACAGACTCCTAAAGAAATCCTTGAGTTGATTGATGAAGATGGTGTTATCAGGGAATACAACATACACCATGAGAACTTAGACTTACCTAAGAAGTTGTTCCATACAGACGGTACTAAGTTCCTTGGAAAGAAAGATCCTAAGCTACAGCGTATGCTCAGTAAATACTTTGAGTATATGCAAGTACTTAAGAAAGCAGAATTGATTGGTGAAAGAACATTCTATCAGGAAGTTTCATGTGACTACCGAGGTAGAGTGTACTATGCAGAATCATTCTTGGAGTTCCAAGGTAGTGACTTGGCTCGTAGCTTATTCTTGTTTGCTAATAAGAAGAAGGTTACTGAACGTGGTTTGTTCTGGATTAAGGTTCATACAGCAGCCTGTTATAACAAGTCATTCAACATTGACTCTATACCATCCTACTTTAAGACAGACTATAAGGCTTACCTTGAGAGTGAAGGCTTAGATACTATCTCTGTAGATAAGATGACACTGGAAGACAGAGTTGCATGGGTAGATAACAACATAGAGTTTGTTTATGAGACTGCTCGTATGAAGACTATTCATCAGGATGCAGAGAAGGCTTATAGCTTCTTAGCTTGCTGTAATGAGTTGTTAGGTTATAAGAGAGCATCAATGGAAAAGAAAGACTTTATGTCTGGACTACCTATACCTATTGATGGTTCTAATAACGGATGGCAACACTTAGCGGCTATGTCTAAAGACAAACAAGCTGGTACACTGGTGTCCCTTGTTCCTACACCTATCCAAAAAGACTTCTATGTAGCTGTAGCTAAAGAACTCATTGGTATTATGCCTGAGTACTTTGAAGAAAAGAATATGCCAATGAAACATATCCGTAAGGGTATTGCTAAACGAGGCTCAATGACTCGTGCATACAGTGCAGGTAAGCTACGTATCGCTAAGAATATGTATGATGACTGTCACGTAGAAGGGTTTACTGTTAAGTATAACATCACTGAAGAACAGTGTGACATACTAGCAGGTAACTTAATCAAAGCCATTAACACGGTCTGTGCAGGACCACTTAAGACAACCAAGTATTTACAAAAAATAGCTGAACATGAACTCAACTCAGGAAGAAATCAACTCGCATGGACAACCCCATCAGGGTTCCCTGTGGTATACAAGGCTTACCTCCAGCATGAACGGAAACAAAGAGGAACTATTAAAGGTATCCAAGGAAATAAAGACGGACGTGTCATGCACGTTATTAAGGTTGACGTACTTAACAAGGAAACTGGTGAACGTGTTCCTTGTAGACGCTCCTTTGCTTCTGGTATCAGTCCTAACGTTGTGCACTCATATGATGCTGCTCACATGGCAAACACTATCGTCAGCTTTAACGGTTCTTTTGGAGCAGTGCATGATAGTTTCAGTACACATGCGAATGAAGTTGATTTCCTACAAGAAGTAACTAAGCTTACCTTCATTGCACAGTATGATGTAGATAACTTCTTTAACATCATTCAAGATACCCTTATGGATAATAAGGATACATTCACCTTCAATCAACCTGAACTGGGTAACCTAGTACTCAGTGAGGTTATGGAATCTAAATACTTTTTCTGCTAAGAGTCGGTAGTGAACCGTCTCGGTGAGCCGGTACCTAATACCAGACAACAATTAACAACAAGGAACACATGAACTCATATCAACAACTAATCGCTAAATCTCGTTACGCCCGTTATCTTCCTGAAGAAAAGCGTAGAGAGAATTGGGATGAAACTTCTGCCCGTTGGGTAGCATTCTTTCAAGAACAACTTAAAGATAAAATTAATAAAGATGACTCTATCTGGAGTCTCTTAGGTAATAACATTAATAACCTTTCAGTACTTCCCTCAATGCGTTCTATCATGACCGCTGGTGAGGCTCTTAAGCGTACACACGTTGCAGCATATAACTGTAGCTATTTGCCTGTTGATAACCAACGATCCTTTGATGAAGCTATGTACATTCTCTTGTGTGGTACAGGAGTAGGCTTCTCTTGTGAACAACAGTATGTTAACCAGTTACCCTTTATCCCTAATGCCTTTGAATTTGTTGGTGAAATCGTTGTAGAAGACTCCAAAGAAGGTTGGTGTGAGGCTTATAAGATTCTTATCGATCACCTTTATGATGGTAAGATTCCTAAGTGGGATGTATCTAAAGTACGTCCAGCAGGTGCGCCACTCAAAACCTTTGGTGGTCGTGCCTCAGGTCCGGGTCCACTCGTAGACTTGTTCCAGTATACAGTAGATAAGTTTATGAATGCTAATGGTCGTAGGCTTAAGTCTATTGAAGCTCACGATATCATGTGTAAGATCGGTGAAGTAGTCGTAGTAGGTGGTGTACGTAGGTCAGCAATGATTTCATTGGGTGACTTAGGTGACTATGACCACGCTACAGCTAAGGCAGGTGCATGGTGGGAAAACCATGGTGAACGTGCATTAGCTAATAACTCAGCAGTATACAACAGTAAACCTTCTATTGGTGAGTTCATGAAGGAATGGTTGGATATCTATAACAGTCACTCAGGTGAACGTGGTATCTTCAATCGTGAAGCTTCTCAAGTACAAGCCGCTAAGTGGGGTCGTAGAGATGCTAATGTAGACTATGGTACTAATCCATGCTCAGAGATTATCCTTAAGCCATATCAATTCTGTAACCTGTCTACTGTAGTTGTGTCTCCTGAAGATACAGTTGAATCACTGAAGACTAAAGTTCGCTTGGCTACTATCATGGGTACTATGCAGTCTACACTAACTGACTTCCCTTACCTCCGTGATGTATGGAGAACAAACACTAACCAAGAACGTCTCTTGGGTGTGTCTATGACTGGTATCCTTGATAACCACATCCTTCGTGGTAGCAGTAATGAACATACATTACGCACTGTCCTTGAGACACTCCGTGATGTGTCCCGTGAGACTAACAAAGAGTGGGCAGCTATCTTAGGTGTTCCTGAGTCAGCAGCTATTACATGTGTTAAGCCTGAAGGTACTGTGTCTCAACTTACACAGACATCCAGTGGTATCCATGCTGGACATGCACCATACTATATCAGACGTATTCGTCAAGATAAGAAAGATCCATTGACTCAGTTCTTGATTTCTCAGGGTATCCCTAGTGAAGACTGCGTTATGAAGCCTGACCAGACTACTGTGTTTAGTTTCCCTCAGAACTCACCAGGATTTACTCGTGAAGACCTGAATGCTATTGAACACTTAAATATCTGGTTGACATATCAGCGTTACTGGTGTGAGCATAAGCCCTCAGTAACTATCTCAGTTAAAGATCACGAATGGATGGAAGTAGGAGCGTGGGTGTTTGAACATTTCAATGAATGTACAGGTATTTCTTTTCTTCCTGATGACGGTGGAACATATCGACAAGCTCCATACGAAAATATTGATTTGTCAGTTTATCACCGCCTCAAAGATACATTACCTGTTATTAATTGGGATTTGTTTTATGAAGACCGTGACAATGTGGAAGGTGTGCAGACTTTAAGTTGTGCCGCTGGCGGGTGTGAAATTTAAATGAAATGCAAAAATATAGGATGTCATAACGAAACTGCATCTTATTCTATTAATAACCCTAATAACACAGGCAAAGAATATAATGCTAATTACAAAGAATGTAATACTTGCAGACATTTAAGATCTAAATACAATATTACTTCTCCAGAAAGAAATAATCTTATCAAAGATCAAGATGGTTGCTGTGCTATTTGTAATACACCAATAGAGTTAGATGGAAAAGCAACTAAGCAGAGTGCTGTAGTAGACCACGATCATTTAACAGGTAAAATAAGAGGTATATTATGTGGTCAATGTAACAAAGGTCTTGGTATCTTTGGGGATACTCTTGAAGGCTTAAACAAAGCAGTTAAATATTTAGAAAGAATTAAATGAAGCTACTTAAATTTTCTGCAGCATGGTGTCAACCATGTAAGCAATTAGATAAAATCCTGACAGAAGCACTACCAGAGTATCCTGATATTGAGCTTGTTCATATGCCTATTGAGGACAACAAAGACTCAGTGTCTTACTATGGTATTCGTTCTGTACCTACTATGATTATTGTTGATGACAATGATCAGGTGTTACGTACATCGGTAGGCTTTGATGCTAATAAGGTTAAGCCTTTCCTAGCAGGTACCTAATAGAAATAAAGCGGGGTAGCTCAGTAGAAGAGCGCTGGACTCATAATCCAGAGGTCAGAGGTGCGACTCCTTTCTCCGCAACCAAACCCTCCGATAGTCAAGTGATTAGGTTCATGAGATATTCGGCACCAAGGTGTGCAAACATCTTGCAGTGTATAGTCACTGCGGTCCGACTCCACCGATACGGAGTCACCAAACAATGCGGGTGGTGTAATTCAATGGCAGAATCGAGAATGTATAAGTCTCGGGATGTGGTGTTCGATTCCCACTACCACCCACTAATCAAGGACAACAAGATGATTAATGAACATGACATAGAAGATCTATGCCCAAACTACTATGCTTCACCTGAGGAAATCCTCCATGATGATAGGGCGTATTGGTACGATGTAGAACTACAGGGCTTAAAACTACCTGAGGTATGGGGCAAGTATATCCTAGGTGATAACGTGCGTTCCTACGAGTTTAATATTAATAAAGGATATTATGGGTAAGGGTAGTGGAAGACGTACAGAGGATACAAAGAAGGTAATGGCTAACTGGGATGCTATCTTTGGTATCAAGAAAGAACCTAAGGGTTTAGCAGAAGAAGTCTGGAATGATAAGATGAGAGAGTATCAGACAGACATTGAAAAGAATTTGATTAAAGGAAATAGCAATGGCAATGACACCTCCACAACCTAAGAGTAATAGTTTGATTACTCAACTTACACAGCTGTATGCTGATAACTTCGTGACATACTATAAGTCGCATGGATACCACTTCAATGTTGAGGGTCCAATGTTTGCTCAAGGCCATGCGTTGCTGGAAGAGATTTATGATTTCTTGTGGGCACAACATGATATGCTTGGTGAACAGATCCGTCAGATGGATAAGGCAGTACCATGTTCTCTTAAGGATGTCTTAAAGATGTCTGAGATTATTGAATGTGATAGTCCTCAAAAGACAAGTAAAGAAATGTTTACATGGTTGAACAAAGACTTTGATTGTTTAATTGAGTATGCACAAACACTGTATGATGATGCTGACCTCAGCAGTCAAGGTGGTTTGGCTACCTTGATTGGTGATTACCTTAAAGACCTGTCTAAGCTGAACTGGAAAGTTAAAGCTACTATTGGAAAGAGTTTTAAATGAATGAATTAAAACATTACAACATCTTTGCCCTCAAAGGTGACACACAAACAACAGATCAGGATGTCTGCGCTACATTAGGTTTAGACCCTAGTTTAGCTAATACACCTCATATTAACGAAGCAGCTATTAGAGCTATGCACAAAGAAAATTATGACGCTTACATTAACCGTGGTATGGATAGTAATAGTGCTATCGCTATGGCTGATCAATTAGCCGCTGAAGCTCGTGCTCAAGTAAAAGAATACAGTTAAAAAAAAAAAAATAACCCCTACTAGGATAATTCCTAATAGGGGTTTTTTATTCGACTAAATATTAATCTTCATATCTCTTAATGAAAGCTAATGTACGCTCATCTTCAGACTTTTCATAGATAGCTTTTGATTTACTAATGTTACCACGATTACCTGTAGCACCATAAGTCATCTGACCAATACCTTCTTTACGGGCAGCAGTCATAAGCTTAGATGCAGTGCTGTTAACATTGTTACTAAAGTTACGTACCCATGAATCTAACCTGTTGGAAGGTCCACTGAGCTTTAACATTTCTTTAGATAACAAAGCAAGTTTCTTAAATTGACTAGGTGTAACAGCAAGGTGTTGTCTGATATGTTCTCCACCCATACTGTCTGTATCAGGGATAGAACCCGGAGCACGCCATCCATTAGCCTCTGCTTCTTTGAGCATTTGACTAACACGCTGTTGGTACTTTAACCATGACTCCTGAGAGTTATATCTACGACTTAAGAACAATTCTTTATAAGCACCATCATCTTGGATGCGATCATATTGTTCATCAAAGTAAGCACCAAGAGCAGGATAGTCACCCTTATCTCCGATACCTACAGGACGTGCATTGTCTTTAACTCGGTCAAACTCTGCTTGTTCAGCATCATTAATTACCTTAGCAAACTTATCTCCAAACTTAGCAATCTGTGGTATAGCTTGAGGAATCGAAACGTTATTATAAGCATTACGATAAATTAAAGAACCACCAGCTGAGGAGATAATAGAGTCGTGAACCCACAATGCAGGTGTAGGAAGCTTCTTATCTTTATTAACAAACAAAGTAGTAGCTTTAACTAAGTCTCCATCAATAGATTGAATAGGCATAACAACCATTTGTCTAGCTTGACTTGTGCCAATAGCATTATTAAATGCATCATACTTTTTAGTACGAGTATCAAAGAATAACTGAACACCTTTGGTAGCTGCAGGACTAGCACCCATCTGGGTTGACTCAATCTCTACAGACTGTCCAGCAGAATTAATAAAGGTATCTGTCTCATAAGACTTATACTTAATCATTACTGTTGAACCGTCTTTAAGCTTAACAGGTAATACCTCACCAGTACTATTTGCTTTATTAACAGGGGTTACTTCTACAGGGGTCAACAGATAAGTATCACCAGTAATACCGGGCATCATAACTGTTGTGTTAAGAATAGAAGTATAACGACCAATGTCTTTAAGAACTTGTGTTGACTTAGAATTAATTACTTCACGAAGTGTAGATTCAAGAGCATCATTAAGATCACTAGCAGCTTTCTCCATATCATTGCTATAAGCAGGACTATTGAGTAAGTACTCAGCCGCTTTGTCTTGGAATGAGTCAGCAAGTAACTCAACCATCATCTCTTTAAACATTGATGCATCTTTACCATAAGCATTTTGCATAAGAGGTTTCTTAAAGAATTCTTTAGCAATCTCTGCCTTACCCATATCATCCTTAAGAGACTTAAAGAAGTTCATCCAAGATGAGTTAGCTTCTGGTCTGTCTTTAAGCATGTGCTCAAGGTTAGCTACCATAGTATTCATAGCGTATTCACGCATGTCATCTAATGATGGATTAAATGTACCAAGGCGTACAGCATTATCTGGACTACCAAAGAACAATGCTTGTAAGAAGATACCATTCTGGTTACCGTCATCAAATGAATGATGAGTTAATGGTACATGTATACGAGCAGTAATAGGATTATCAAAGTTAGTCTTTAGATTAAGCAGATCTGTCCAAAGGTTTTTAGATCCCATAGCTTCACCCTTCTCCATACCAGCAAGGAGAGATTGGATATTATCTGTTGCATTCTCTGGATCAGCTAAGAACTGCTCAAAGTCTTTACCTAACTCAGCAAGCTTATTACCAATATTAATATTATACTTGGCAACAATACTTGCTGGTGCTTCTTTAACAATGTTAGGGTTAGAACCATCAACAGCAGAAAAGAAATAAATAACGCTATTCAGCATAGTACCAATAGCACCACGGTCTGATGGGCTTAACGCCTCAAGAGCCGCATGTTGTTTCTCTCCGGGCATACGGAAGATATTAACAGCTGTTTGTTTGAGTGACTCTACTTTCTTTTCATCAAACAGTTTATCACCAGTAACATAATCTTTAGCGGCAAAGCTAATCATATCTCTGATACCGTTCTTAGAACCCATATAGTCAGTATCATAACTGTTAGGGAAAAATCGTTGGTTAGCCAAGCTATGAATCCACTCTGAGTATCTAATACCCGGAGCATTTTTAGCATTCATAATATCAAACTCAAGAGTCTTAAGCTTATTGTTAATTACTTCTGTTGCTTGTTTCTCTTGTTGAGCTTCGAATTGTCTAACATCATCTGGGTTAGATGCATCAAAGTCTTTTCTAGGTTTAGTTTTTAACTTAGCTGCAATGTAGTCTTTCTCACTCACACCATTACGTTTAGCCGACCAATGATTACTCCATTTAATATTACCTTGTGGATCTCTTTCTAGGTATTGGTCTGCTGTAATTAAACCAAACTCAACTTCTTTATACTGAACGTCTTTAGGATTAAACATTAAGCCAATAGAACCAAGAATATCTTTAGTAGCTTCAGCAGCATTCATTACAAGACCCGGTTTACGGATAGATTGCTTAGTAAGTTGTTGTCTGTTAGCTGCAAATGAAGCACCACTACGATTAGGAGTAATACTAGACTTACGTCTACTGTAGTCACCTACAAGGGCTTCTGAAGCTGTTTGTAGATCACGAGCAATATCTTTAAGGTCAGGACTCATTTGTACTACAGGACGGTCATTAATATGGAATACTTTAATAGCACCACGATCAATAGCATCTTGAACAACAGCCTTAGACATCGCATTAATAGCTTTAGGAGATACCTTTTTACCAATACGGTTTAAACCATTAGTAGCAAAGTGTTTAACAGAGTTAATGAAGTCAAGCATATATGTTGCATCATCAATAGCTGATCCTGAGTCAGAGATTACTCGACCAGTACCTTCTTTCTCTCCCTTTTCTACTTTGCCTTGGGTAGCAGACTTAGCAAGCGATACACCAAAGACAAGACCGAAGTCAGCTAATTCTTCTGGAGAAGTAAAACCATCTTCGGCAGCAGCCTTAAGACCAGCAGCAATAAGTACTGGTGAGCCATCGGAAGAAGCCATCTCACTTTTAATACGTGCATTAGAAGTAAACAAAGCATCATTAGTTTGAGATACAATATTAGCTAATGCTGTTGCAGTTTTATCTGAGTACCTATCAATCTCATCTTCAGACATACTTTGTTTAGCAGTTTGTCGGGCACTAGCATTAAACATAGTGTCTTGCTGACCACGTAACAATGAGGATGTAGCTGTTTTAGCTTGACCATAAGGATCAGCAGACATACCTTGCATGGCTTCCATAGTATTTAACTGAGAAGCCTTTTCCATTTCTAGTTGAGCATTGTAGTCTGTTGGTGTAATAGTACGGAACTGAGGTAAACCTGTCATTGGATCAACAACAGGGTTACCCATAGCATCCATCAAAGGTTCTTGTACTTCACGAGCACCAAATCTAGAACCAGAAGCCATAGCTACGTCTTCAGGCGACCTGATAGGTTGTGCTTGCATAACTGCAACCTCAGATGGTGCTGTTGGTTGCGGTACGTCAATAGGCGTAGGCATGTATTGTTGGATTTGTGCTGGTACTGCTTTACTTTCTTCTTCTACTGGTGCAGGTACTTGACCCATCATATCAGTAGAAATACCTTGTAAAGCAAGTAGTTGTTCAGCAGAGATGCCCGTTCTTGGCGAGCCTAAAGGTGCAACTTTAGTTTGAATAGCCATTTATTTACTCCTTGAGAGATTCTTTAAGTTCTTTAGCCACAATAGGGAAGCTACCAATAACAGGTGTAGCACGAGCAAGCTGTGCAGCACCTTCAGCAGTATCGCCTTGGCTAATCATATAAGCACCACGAACAGGTTTATCTGCCCATGATATTACAGGTGAAATATCTTTTAATGTTTCATAAGACCACTTAGCTGGGTTGTCCAACACAGATGGTTTGTTTTGTGGGTATAGTGGCATCAAGCCGTCTACCACTCGTTCATACTGACCTAACAATCCTGAACCATAAATAGTACGTTGGATATTAGCTACATTACCTTTAATATAAGGGTTATCTTCTCCATAAGACAATTCATCTTTAAGAGCATTAGCTAACATAGAAAACAGAATAGCCATAGCAACAACAGAGAATGCTTGGTAACGCATACCAACACTACCTTCCATAATGTAGTTACGGTACAGTCTTGGTAGTACAGTGCTATGTAAACCAGCCATAAAGCGGGTCATAGCTGTAATCAAACGTAGTCGTGGATCGTGGTAATACTTAGGTAAGTTATGTGGTTGTGGATTGACAATCTTACCATCAATCATATTACCAAGTGTAGTGAGAATATTTTCTTGTAAGAATTTATAATCAGTATTAACAGGGAAGACATCTTCAGTAAGGTTTTTCTCAGAGAAGAATTTGTAAGGGTCTAAGTTGTTAGCATCAATATTATCTAATACTTTAATAACACCAAGGATATCCATACCAAACTCTTGTAACTCTTTTACAGCTTGACCTTGTTGATTAGTTAAACCAATACCAGTAGTAATAGCTTTAACACGATCTTCTTGAGGTATAGCTCTTAAGCTTTGTAACTTAGTAACAACAGCATCTGAAGCAAATGATAATGCAGACATACGCACAGCATCTGTAGTAGCCCTTAAGCCAATAACAGCTGCAAATACTTGCATAGCTTTTCTCATGTTACTGTTAGGTAACTCAAACTTGGCTTGTGTATTGTATCCACTTTCATTGTAACCAAGATGTTCAAACAATGAACGACCAAAAGACTTACGAAATAATTCTTCTACTTGAGAAGATATTTTAGCGTATTCTTTAGTATGATCTCCTTCTTTAGATTGAATCTCATTGAGCTTCTTCTCAAGATCAGCTATTTGTTTACGAATAGTAGCATAAGGGCTGTATCGAGCATAGGAGATACCTAACTGAGCAGAGCTAAAAGAAGCACCTGCATTAATATCATTTCTTAATTCTTGCTTAAGTGTATTTAAATATAAAGCAAGTTGAGCTTTTACTTGATCACCATTAGTTCCTAATGTAGCCATAGCTGCTTCGGCTTGGGAGCTTATAGCGGCTTTACCAAGTGAAGCTAACATAGTTAATGTTGTGCCCCATCCCAAAATCTTTTCTAACTTAGGGTATTGAGTTAATGGATTGTAATTACCAGTAACAATATCATACCAGTCTTTTACATTCTTAACAGTATCCATATACTGTTGATCACTGTCAAACTCTTTATTATCTTTAGCTTTTTGTAATAGTTTGGCTAATACCATTCCATCCTTACCTAAGAATACTTCATGTGCAATACGATGTGCAACACTTTCTTTTAGGTTTTCCATGCTATTAAACAGATTAGTTTCAAATACATTGTTAAGCTTAGGATCTGAAAAGACACCATGCTGAGACATCCAGTCTCTAGCTGCCTTAGCTAAATCAACATCACCAGACACTACATTATTAATTGCTTCATTAGCCTGTCTTCTGTTACTACCATTACTTACCATAGTATTAATAATAGCTTCACGATTAGCCATAAGAGTAGCAGGGTGAATTGTAGATGATTCAAACAAAGCATTAGAAGAATCTAAATCAGAGCTTGTTGTATTAAACCTGTTAGCCTCTGTCTTCATACGAATAAGAGTAGTATCTAAGTTGTCTTTCCAGTTTTGTAATTCAATATTCTGAGGAGAGTCTGAGGGTAACTTCTGTCCTTTAGACCAAGTACTTTGCCAAGCTTCTTTAACAAGAGTATTAGCTGTTGATACATTAGTCTTAAGATTACTTGCTAACTCTTCAGCAGTATTACCTGACCAACTACCTTGTAGTCGTTGTTTAAACCCTGAGTAGTTATCTCCGGGTAAAATACCTTTGCCACCAATAATTGATTTAAGGTAAGCCAAGTTAGTCTTAAATGTACCGTCTTCATTAGTAATAGATGGTATAGCGGTATCAACAAGTTGTCTGATAAGGCGACCCGGATCTGTAATAATAGATTTAAAACCATTCCAAGCACCTTCTAAAGCTGGTAAGCTTTTAAGATCAGGTACTGTTTTGTTTGTTGGTTCATCTTTAATAGACTTAACCATACTAACTGTATTAGCATAGGCATTAGGATCTTTTTCTCTGGCACGTAATACTTGATCGTTATTAAACGATTGTTCAGCACTAAGTTGTCTGTTGAATTCACTACGGGCATTTGCTAATGATTGCCATTCAGCATTGTTTTTAAGTTGTCCTGCTGTACCAAACATAGCACCCATAGTACCACCACCAATAGCAGCATCCATAAGGTTTTGATAGAAGTTACGTTCATACTGGATGTCAGTATCCCATACACCAGTAGTAGCCATCATTTCTAAATACTGCTGAGAAGATTCAGTTAAAGCTTCTACACCTGTAGATGATGTTAATTTAGCCATACCTCTTAAAGCAGATTCAGTAGATGCATATTGTTGTTTAGCTAGTGCAGCACCTGCCTTAGACATATCTACAAGCTCACGTTTAGTTGCTTGTTCAATCATATCTAACGCTGCTTTATCAGTCATAGCAGTACCAGTTTCTTTTAAAGATTTGTCTTTAAGTATAGCAACAATCTCATCACGACCAGATTTAGTTAGCACATTACCACTAACAAGCATACCTTCAAGACCTAGCCTATCAAGTACAGCAGAGCCAATACCTAATGTAACTGCAAGGCTAGCATTCTTTTTGTCGTCAGGTTGATCTGCATAGAACCCACCAGCATAAGACAGAGATGGAGGAACAGTAGACAAACCATATGCCATTAGAGCAGGAACACCTGCACCACCAGTAGCGGCAACAGAGGCTAACATAAGAGCCATACTAGGTAATGTACCTGCAATAAGGTTACCTGAGTATGTAGCTGTATCTTTAATAGCCGTCCAAGGATCGTTAGTTTTAATATCCTTAAAGGAGGTTAATGTATCAGCAAGGTCTGCTTGTTCTGCCTTAGTAGAACGAACCATTGTTTGACCTTTATCTGATAACCATTCCCATTCGGATCTATCACCAGTCATTTGTAGTAAACCACCAAGACTCTTATACATATCTAATGCGGATCTATGTAGTGTGGTACTAAATTGGTCATAAGCTTGATTCATCATAGTGCGATCACCACGACGAGTCATAACACCACCAACCATATCAGGGGTTGTTGCGGCTAGATATAAACGTTCTTTAGAAGTTTGTAATTGTTGTTGTAACTTATCCCTTGTTTCAGGTTTAAGTTGTTCTTCTTTAAGTATCTTTTCTAGACGTGAAATCTCTTCTTGTTCTGCTTTAACAGCAGGAATACCAATAGAGTTTTTAATTGCAGCATATAGCTTTTCATCTTGTACATTTATCTTAGGGAGATATAAAGGATTACCACCTGCCTTAGCAATAGCTTCTTCCTTACGCTCACGAGCAAGTCGTAGCATAGGATCAGCATTTGTAAGTTCAGGCATTACCCTAGATATAGCATTTAATGTAGCGTTTCTTTGTACTGCTTCATCGGTACTATGTAAATTAGTTCTTTGTAATCCTAATGCTGTAAGAGTATCACCAAGGGATTCACCTAATTTATTAGTCTGTCGAGCTAATACTCGATTGTAAGGGTCTCTACCTTCAGTCTCTAAATTAGTGTATCCACCTAGTTGTGCAATAGTATTAACATCTTCTTGAGATGTATCATTCTTTACTTGATTAGGAACAAATATACCACCCTGTAACTTCGCTGTCTCAGGGGCATTAAATCCCCTAAGACGATATGAAGTGTCACCAACTCTAATAGTATCAGGGTCAATAACTTTAACATCGGAATCTACAGGCTTACCGTTAATAGTGGTAACCGGAGACCCTGCAGCGTTCTTATTAGCTAATGCTAATGCTCGTGCGTCTTCTTCTAATGTGCTCATAGATTCCTCTTGTTTAAATTAAATATTACCACCAGTTGTTCTTAACCAGTATAACATGGGTGTTGATCCGGGTGCGCCCTTAGACATATCAGTAAACTTCTTTTTATCAGCTGAACTTAAACTGTTCCAACGCTTTTCAATCTGTTCACTGGCTTGTTCTAATGGTATACCCTCTTTTTTGTATGTGCTAATAGCATTACCTAAAGCAACTTGGTATTCAGCAGAAGGTAATTCAATCTTACCCTTGTCACCTTTAATAACATAAAGATCACGATTACTATCTGTCATACGAGTTTCAATAACAGCATTACCAAAGAAAGCTTTACGTAAACCTTCTTCTGTTAAAGTTGTTTTACCTGAACTCAAAGCAGAATCAATTGCTGCTTTCATAGCATTCTCAGACATCTTAGAAAATGATGTTGATGAAATGTTTGGACCGAGATCTTCTTTAAGTAGTAAGAAAGCTTCTGCATGACCTTTAGCTTCATCTTCTGCATTGTAATTCTTTTGTTTACCAAAAGCATTACGCAAAATAGGAGTTAAACGGTTTACAGTAGAATCCCTCATATTCTTTTTGTTAGACTCGTATCGTTCTACTGTTTCAAAACGATTTAACTCTGCTGGTTTAATATCTGCCCATTCTCCTTTAGGGTTAACAGTTTGGATATTACCTTTAAAGCTTCTATACATTATTGGTTTACCATTAAAGAAACCTTGATCAGGTGTACCTGGCTTAGCTCCCTCTTTTTCTTCAACATTCTTATTAGCTTTAAGAAATTGAATAACAGCTCGTTGTTGAGATTCAGTACTTGCTTGGCTATAAAGGGTCATAGCTTGTGCACGAACTTCAGGAGAAACATTTTCACCAAGAGCAGTACGGTAGTCGCTGTCTAATCTCTCACGGAGTTCACGGGTGTTTTTAGCAGATTCAGCTTTAGAAGCAGCTTCAACAGCTTGACGTTTTTCAGCAGATTGAAGTGTGTTTAAACCAGCAAATCTTAATGATCCACCTACAGAACCTCCCGTAAGCATACCACCAGCAGCTAATATAGAAAACTTTAATAGTTCTTGATCACTAAACAGACCTGATTTACCAAATAAACCGGATATCATATTGGATAGCATACTTTGTTTTTCTTCTTTGGGAAGAGGCATAGCATTTACTTTATCAAATGTTTCAGATAATTGATCATTTAAGTTACCTGAAAATTGACCTAGCTTATTAAACCGATCTTTATCTACAGTTGTTTTAATACCTTCACCTTGCATAGTATAAGGTACTTCTTCTTTAGGTATTTCTTTAGATACTGTTGGAGGAACTTCTAAGTCAGCATCATTACCTGCAATAACATTACCCATTGGGTCAACATTAACAGGATAAGTATTAGTAGCTACTTTAGGTACATCTATTACTTGTGTTTGATCTACCGAAATAACATTACCCATAGGGTCAACATTAACAGGCATATTAGTAGAAGCTACTTGAGGAACTTCTAATTGATTGTTTCTTTTGAAACGTTCAATTTCACTGTATGCCCACTTTTTATCGTTAGGTGTTGTGCTTGGGTCTTTAATTATTTCACTTAAACGAATTAAATCATTTTGATCTTGGCTAAAGCTAGGCTTAGTAACAACAGGTATTTCTTGGGTAACGGGTACAGCTGCTTGTGCTGAAGGGATCAAAACATCTGTGGCAGTTTCAGCTACCTTACGAAGATCATTAACTCGGTTAGACCAACCTTCTTTAAATTTCTTTTGAGAAGGGTTATTCTTAACTAGTTCATTAACATACTTTTGACGTTCATCAAGGAACTTATTAGGATCACCACCAGAACGTTCAAATAATTTTTTAGCTGTACCAGAACCTTTATTAAAAGCAGTATCAAAATAAATCTCACGCATAGCAGGATCTAATTTATCAATATTGTTTTTATCCCAGTAATCTCTCTTAGCAATTTCTATTGCTTGTTCTTTGGTAAGATTTTTAATATCGAGATTAGGATAAGCCTTTTGACTAATACCGTATTTGGTTGCACCACCTTTATCGCCTTTAACTTTGTGATAAGCTTTGTCTTCACTTGGGTATTCTCTTTGGAATACTTTTTCAATAACAGTATCAAAGTCTGAGGATGGAGTAGCTAACGGAGCAACAACAGGTTGTTGTGCAGGTATTTGTTGACCACCAACAAAATTAAGGAATCTATCTACATAAGAAATATTTTCATCACCATCTGCATAGCCAGCTGCTTGTTGTACTTGCTGTGGTACTACACCATATGTACCGTTGTTATAGTGTTGCATATCAGCAGAACCACGGCTGAACACATGCTCAGTACCATCATTGAATGAAGATCCGGGTACGTCTGGGTGTTCATAAGCTAACGATGGTACACTCATTGTACCTTGAGCATGATACTTAGCCTGTCCAGGAGCGTCTGAGTATCGTACATCTACTGCACCATCACGAAGACGGTTAGCTTGACGACCTTCTTGAACCATACGCTTAATAGCTTTCTTGTTCTTAGGATCTTGAGCAGCAGCACGAGGAATAACTGCTTCTCCGGGAGTAAGCATAGCAGGAACTGTATCAGTACCTTGTGCTTGGAACAAGGGTTTAGGTAAGTTACGCTGACCTTGTTTGAACATACCAGTATCAGCTAAAGGATTCTGTGTAGGGATACCAAGCTTTTGCTTGTTTATCTTAGGAGCTGGAATACCCATCTCTTTAAGTTTAGCATTGTTAACTTGTTCTTTATGACCTAAACCTTGATTAGCTTTTGCGGCTGCTTCTTGAAGTTTAATTTCATGTAATTGTTGTTTACGCATCTCATCGAGTCCCATCTTAGATGCTTCACGAGCTTCTTTATTTTGGAACTTGAGATACTCTCTCTGTTGTTTACCTGATAATGGTGCCATAGTATTTCCTTAAAATATTCCTAGCTTCTTAGCTAACAATGCTCCACCGATAACCATACCAACAGGACCAAGTGCGGCAAGAGCAGCTTCACCACCAGCTAAGGCGGCTCCACCGGCAGCAGCAGTTGGGGCGGCTACTGTGGCACCTGAAGCACCTACACCTAAAGCTAAATCTGCAGCAGCAGCTTGAGATGCGGCAAGAGGTGCAGCAGCACTATAAGCTTTAGCTGCTTGTGTAGCGCCAGTAGCAGCAGCTTCAACACCTTTACCCATCAGCATACCACTTAATTGCTGTTGAGTTTGATCAGGCACACGACCTAACGCTTGTTCTGTTGATGGTTTAATATCTGCACTCATAGGTGCTGACATAGGTTGCATTTTAGTCCATGCCCATGGATCTTCATCTATACTAGTAGAACCATAAGCATAACCCGGTACACTCATTGTGCCATCAGCAAAACCTGTATCATAATATGTTGGTGGTTCAATAACAGGAGAGTTACCACCACTAGTAGGAGGTACTGAAGGTTGAACTTGATCTTTAGTTAAATAAGTATTACCATAAATAATAGATGTGCCCATAGCAGTCTTTTCTGGACGCATTTCTCCTGCTCCTTTACCACCACCCATAGCGGGTTGTTGTACAGAAGGTTGTTGTACAGCAGGATTAACTGAGTTAGCAGTACCTTGCTGAGGAAGTGAGAATACACTTGGAGAAGCGCCTGTTGGTGTTCCTTGTGGTCCAGCCATTATTTACCTCCAGTCGCTTGTTGTCTTGCGGGGTTACCATAGATAGTCGAAGCATAACGCTGAAGACCCTGCCAACCTGCGTCAAGACCTTGTTGATCAATACCCCGTTGTTGTTCTCCAAGTTTAGAAATACCTGACACACCTGATCCAGCAACACCAGCCGCTGTTTGAGCGCCTGATTGAATAGCTTGTTCAGCTGCAAGACGATTCTTAAACATGTTAGATTCGTAGTCAGCATCTACTTTAGCTAATTGACCTGTGGTCTCAGCGTTCTGAGCGCCCTGCATAACTGCCTGACGAGCTGATCCTAAAGTACCTGAAGAACCAAAACCAGTATTAAGTCCGGCTACTTTCTTTTGAGCATCCTGAACAATACCTGCTTTCTGAGCAGCAAGCACTTCAGCGCTTGGTGTAGTAGCTAAACCAGTTAATCTCTTATTCTGATCTTGAAGAGCGGATACAGCTCCTGCAGTAGTGCCACCTAACAGTTGAGCACCAGAGCCAAAAGCTTCTTGTTGTAGTGTTGATGCACCAGCTACTTTACCCAGATCACCTGAGGCATAACCAGTCTCTGCAGCATTACCAACATTTTTTAAGTATGGTTGTGCCCAATCAGGTATACTACTAACAGTATCTCCACCTCCACCACCGTAGTTCTTTTTTAAGGAACCATTAATTTTATATTTCATTCTAAATCCTTTCGCATTACTACGTAAGCTTCTTTAAATCCTGGCACATACTTTGGTAGTACCTTTGCCCATCCTGGACGACCCCATTGTTCAATAGCTTTACAGCCAGAATCACGGGCAAATTGTTCCACTGTAGGAAACACCTTAGACTGTTCTTCAAAGTCACTACCAGAAAAAGCAATGATGTGAAGTGTTTTATGTTGTGAGTATTGTAAGTATTGAGTAAGTCCTACACCAATAATGTTTAAATCATTATCTACTACCGCCCAACACTGAACATATTCATTGAGGATCTTCTTAAGGTAGTCCGTAAGTGTTGATTCTCCTTGACTGTGTTCGATTACTTTATTTAAGTAACCTGATATAATAGACCAATGCTGAACTGTTTGGTCGGGGGTTAGTAGAATTATTTTCATATGATTTATTATGGTGGTGTAGGAAATACTACGTTAAAAGGATATCCTGATTGCTGAGGTATATCACGAAGTTCTTGACGATATACTGCCCAAGCTTCCTGTTGTTGTTGTGTAAGAGGTCCATTAGGTATTTGAGTCCAGTCACTTGAGTACAAAAGCTTTTGTCTTTTAGGTAATACATATGCTATTGCTAAGTTCTCAACTAATACCCATTGCTTTGTAGTGAAATTAAATACAGCATAAGGGCTTGTCTTAGGTGGAATTTCTACAGCTACATTATCTTCAATGTAGTAAACAGAAGAATCTATCGAACCTTCAACATAGCTTTCACCAGATTGAATTTGAGAATCAATATTATCTGTCTGAACTGTTTTTAGAATTTCACCTGTATCACTTAAGTAAATTGTGTATATCATCGTTTTGTCTCAATCGCAAATAGTGAACGGTTAGAAAGACCTGCATAAGCAATAATCAAAGCGCCAACTGGTACTTCAGTAATTACTTGGAGTCTATATGTGTAAGTTCCAGCAGTAGGTGTATCACTATATATCATTGAAGGATTACGACCACCATACATTAAAATTGTTGAATCTCTCACAAGCCTATATACAGGATAATCATCAGGATAAGTTTCAAATCCATCAAAATAACCACCAATAATAGGACTACCTGAGGCAGTTATATAAACTTGACTTCCGTTAGTTGTAATAGTAATAGTTTGAGCATCTTGCCATACGTTAGCTTCAGTGTTTACATATCCTGTACTTGTAAAAGCACTAGATGTTAATGTTACAGCATTAAGGTTAAGATTACCTGTAGCCACTACATTACCATTCAATGACATCTGAGTGTTATTAAATGTTATATTAGTAGTAGCGTTACCTAAAGCAAATGTTCCAGTAGCATTAATAACAGCGCCTGAACCAGTCATTGTTGTACCAGATACTACAGGTGTACTACCTACTCTTAAGTAATTAGTCCACACAGTATCTGCAGCAATCTTGTCTGCATTAACAGCCCCTGCTGCAATCTTAACTGCAGTAATAGCGTTGGCTGCAATCTTGTCTGCTGTAATAGCATCAGCATCAATCTTAATTGCAGTGATTGCATTAGTTGCAATCTTATCTGCAACAATAGCTCCTGCTGCAATCTTAACTGCAGTAACAGAGTCTGCCGCAATCTTATCTGCAGTGACAGCGTCAGCGCTAATCTTAACTGCTGTAATAGCATTAGAAATAATCTTGTCTGCAGTAACAGCATCTGTTGCAATCTTATCTGCTGTAATAGCATTAGAACTAATATTATCTGCTATGATAGCATTAGCGGCAATCTTACTGGATACAATAGAGTCAGCGGCAATCTTAGCAGATGTAATAGCATTAGCTTCAATCTTGTCTGCAGTAATAGCGTCAGTTGCAATCTTAACAGCAGTAATAGATCCAGCACTTATTTTATCTGCAGTGACAGCATCAGCACTAATCTTAGCGGCAGTAACAGCGTTAGCCGCAATCTTATCTGCTGTGACAGCGTCTGCTGCAATTTTAGCGGCAGTAACTGCATTAGCTGATATCTTACCAGCAACAATAGCGTTAGCTACAATCTTATCTGAAGTAACTGCATCAGTAGCAATCTTTGTTTCTGTGATAGCGCCTGTATTGATCTTAGCTTCTGTAATAGCATTAGCCGCAATCTTAACTGAAGTAACAGCATCAGTAACTAACTGAGCAGCAGCTACTGTATCTGCTTTAAGGTTACCATTAACAGCATCAATAGCGGCAATATCAGTCTTAGCCGCAGTAACTGCATTAGCGGCAATCTTAACAGATGTAACTGAGTTAGCAACTAACTGTGCTGCATTTACTGTGTTAGCTTTAAGGTTACCTGTTGTTGCATCAAGAGCCGCCAAGTCTGTCTTAGCCGCTGTAATTGCACCATCTAATACTTTTAAACTACTTACAGCACCGTTAACAATTTGACTTGTATCTACTGTATCAGGATTAAGATATCCTGTTAATGGACTGATAGCGGCTAAATCTGTTTTAGCGGCTGAGATAATACCATCAAGAAGTTTTGTTGCAGTAACAGCTGCTTCAGCTAACTTACCAGATGTAATAGCTCCATCAACAATGTTACCATTAGATACAACACTACCATTAAGACTTAATACTGAACCATTAAATGTAATGTTAGTATCTGAGTTACCTAATGCAAACTTACCATCACTGTATATCCTTGCACCAGAACCTGTCATAGTTGTTCCAGAGATTACTGGATTACTTCCTACAACTAACAGACCTCTAAAGATAGCGTCATTAAACTCAGCAGAACCTGTCTTATCAATCTGCCAACCTGCAGAACCCGGAACATAACTTGCTGACTGAATAAAGTTACCAATGTAAGCATTACTGATAGCACCTGTAGCAATATAAGTAGATATATTAGCTTCTGTAATAGCGTTAGTTGACCTGATTACTGTGTTATCTAAACCAGCAATAGTTACTTGTCCACCACCGGCATTGTTGATAGTACCATCAGCGTTAATTGATACGTTACTATTAAGCCAACCATTGTCTGCAATGATTCGAGTGTAGTCAAGATTAGTACCAGCACCAAAGATAACATTACCTGAACCATCTTTAATAGTAAGGTTATTAGAGTTAATATTACCAGCTGTAATAGTATTAGCGGCAATCTTATCACCAGTAATAGTGTTACCTGCAATCTTAGATGCATCAATAGTTAATGCACCGATATTACCTGCAGTCAAAACACCTACTTGAGCTGTGCCGATAGCGGCTCCCTCAATATAAGTTGAAATATTACTTGAAGTAATTTGACTTAGATAAGCAAAGCCACCAGCACCTAATGTACCTAAGCTAACATTACTATTAAGAATACCACCGGGAGCATTACTTAAGTCAACGTTAATAGCACTAATTCCTGAGGCAGTAACTTGACCACCACCAGCGTTTGACAGTGTACCGTCTGCATTAATACTTACTAATGAGTTTACTACAGCTGTGTTAGCACCTGAAGACACGCCTTGAATCTTACCAAATAAATCAATAAAGGTTTTATTAGCTTCTAAGTCACCTGTGTAACCTAACCCAACGATTGATACTTGACCACCCCCTGCATTAGATAATGTTCCATCACTGTTGATAGATACATTACTATTTAACCAAGATGAAGAGGGACTAATGTTAGTATAATTCAATGGATTAACTGAAGATAAAATAATATTACCTGAGGAATCTCTAACAGTTAATCCACGAGTAAGTACATTGTCAGTACTTAATAGATTAGTAACCATCTTATCAGATGTAATTGTATTCTCAACAATCAAGCTACCAGTAATATAAGTAGTAAACAATACCCAATCAGTTACGTATCTGTATATAGTTGCATTATTATAGTTGTTATAACTAACAGTTACAATATCTCCTGCTACAGGTGTTCTACCAATAGCGGCAATAACCTCTGCGTCAGTTGGAGCAGTGCTTACGTTAGCTGAACGTGTAATTACAAATGTAGCAGCTCCATTAGAACCAGCATCTCCATCAGTACCATTATATGCAATACCTCTGATAGGATTTGATGTAATAGTCCAGTCAACTAGTGATGTTGTTACAGTGGCTAATTCATTTAGTGGTACTGTAATACTCCATAAGTAACTACCCGGAGTTGTGTCGCTTGGTGCAGATGCAAACCAAGTAGCTGGAGCTGTAAAGCTACCGCTTGACCATGTATACGTAGATGTTGTTGTTGGTCTTGCTGGAGGTGTAGACGATGTTGTCCACTTGTAAATAGTAGGGAAAGCAGACATTCTACCTGCTGAACCTGTTGCTCCTGTAGCACCATTGTAAACAACGGGCATACTAAGGTTCTTAACAATAGGAGCGCTGAGATTAGAACCATTAACAGTAAGTGTTACATTGATAATTGTCGTTGAAGACAATGGCACAACATTTATTCTATCTAAATTTGATGTTGGTATTGTTGTACCAGACACAACCCAGCTGTATGTTGGACTATTAATGTTAGCTAATACAGCAATTAACTCTGTAGATGCCGGAGAAAAAGTTCCACCAATAGATTGAACAAAGTTAGTATAACCAGAGATGTCTACTGTTGGACCACTAACACCTTGGATACCCGGATCAGAGAACACAAGCTGAATATTAGATACACTAGCCTGTGATACAATACCTAGACTATTTTTAAATCTAACAGGAACTGTAATAGTTGCGGGTGTTCCTGCCATTGCTGAAGGAGTATCCCATAGGGCATACATACCGGCATCAGTAGGTGGGTTAGTAAATGTAATGTTAGTATAGCTAATATCACCAAGACCCGTTGTTGGGCTGTTACCAATACGCCATGTATTGTTAGTGAATGCAGCATCAGAGTCTGTAGCAGCATTAACATAAGGAACTAACACACTGGCATTAGATGCGTACAGTCGTGGTGTAATACCCGTTAGTACTGGTGTCAGTGGAGAACCTTGCCTTGTAACCTGCAGAACAGAAGGTGAGAAGTAAGAAGTAAAAGAGTCAACAACAGTAATATTAGTACCTGAAGTAACCACATCAATGTCAATAGCTGTTCCTGGGTCAATAGCCCAACCAGAGGCTGGTGCTGTTGTACTAACAACTAGGTTAATCTTTCGACCACCGACTGACTGATAAAACAAAAACTTAGTTGTACCAAAACCACCAGTAACTTTATACCAAGTATATGATGCTGGTGTTGATGGCTCACTAGAAGTATCTGAGTTATATATACCATAATACTGTTTATTAGTTGGTGAGTCAGTCATGTTAGTACCGACATTATCATCAGCATACTTAACAGCTAAGTACCTAAAGATATAACCAATGATATTGCCTGTACTGTCGCTGATAATACCTGTGTTAGGGTTAGCTGAAACACCATCAACGGTTCCACCGCCATTTGTGCCTTCTAAAACAAGCTGTGAAAGAAAAGCATCTAGCTCTTTATCACCTGTAATAGGTGGATTAAACATGTTACCTCCGATCAGCGGGTTTAGCGTCAAGAGCCATCATAGCCAAGCGCCAATAATTATTTGCAGTAATTCTGTAGTTAATAACACGACCATTAACTCGTGGGTCAACTTTGTAACCCTGTGATTTGTCGTTATTAGGTAGGAAAGTAAAAGTATCTTTTAAAGCAGGATCATCAACAGATAAGTCAACATCCTTAACATAATTGTTCTGACCGACAACCCTAATAGTAATATTAGAGTCAATAGGTACGGTATCAAAGATAGGATACAGAGATGTAATTATAGAACTTCCTGTTACATCTCCTGTATTAAGTTTCTTTTTCTCAATATAAGAAGTGTATGATGCTAATGCAGTACCATTCCACATTTGGTATGCATCAGACTCAACAAGTGTTTGTGATGTAGTAGTTGTAAAGTATACTACTTCTTTACCATATTGAAATGTATTAGATACATTAGCAGGACCAAAGAAAGAGTAAGTCATGTTTGTGGCTTGACGTTTACTCCATGTATTATTCTTATAATTATATATAATAACTTCATTACATACTGTAGAAGATCCTTTAGGATAATTAATCCAGATCTCTTTATAGAAGGCATGTCTTGTTACATGTACTTTGTCAATAGCATTTTTATTAAGGTTATTAAAGAAATACTTTTTAATTCTGAAGTCAGCAATAGAGTCTATCTGACCTGAACCATTGTGAATATAGATGTCATTACGATCAACAACAAAGTGTTTACCATCAAACTCACATACACAGTCTACAGATAAAATACCATAAGACCTGCTATAAGGTACAACTCGTGTACCATTAACTCCAATAGACAATATACTGATACTGTCTGAAGAGTATATAAACATATTACCTCGTAGCTCAGACATATCTAGGATAGGTGAGGTAGAGTTAATTTCAAATTCATCTGCGGTATCTGTTGTTGTTCCGGGTTGCCATACGCTAGGGATAGCGCCTGTAGCAGCCTGAACAGATACTCGTACAGTACTTGGTGCATAAGTGGTTATGCCTGTATTGCTGTCTGCAATAGTCAGGTTAGCCGCAACAAGTGAGTAGTTAAGAGATCTAACTACTTTAGCAGTAACAGTTAAGTTACTTAAATAATTCCAATTAGGAAGTGGGAGAAATGCTGATCCAGCATTGATGTCTCCGTATAAACAGTATAGTGGTGTTGACTTACCATTGTTAATAACAATAGCATAACCACCATTAAATAATGTACCTTGCCAGTCACTGTTCGTATATAGAGAACTAGAACTAGATAACATTGAAGAGGAGCTACCTGCAGCATCTACACGAACAATGTTACCGTCCTTAGCAAAGATATTGTAGCCTTGATCAGGTCGTCTCCAATGAATGCCATAGTCAGGAGCGATAGAAACTGTTCTATAAAGAGACTCTCCTGTAATTGTTGATACAGATTCATCATCAAATCGTACATTGAGTACGTCTGTAAATGTATTTGGTGGTACAATCATAGGAGGTAGGTCAGGGTTAAAACCGCCTCTACCTAGTTGTTCGATTGGAGTTGCCATGGGATATCCTTTTTATTACTAATAGGTACCGATTAAGTTTTGTTATATTCTTCTTCAGTTAACAGACCTACTTTATATTTATTATCTGGTCGGAAGATAGTTAACTTCTGACCACGCATTTCAGGTGCAAAAGAGATATGAGTCCAACGACCATACTCATGGATCATCTGATCAAACTTAATACCTGCGGCTTCAATAGCTTTACATACAGCAAGGGGATTACCATATGACGAAGTAAAGTCAATAGCCCATCCGTCCATATGTGACGATACTCGTGAACCACCTACAGCTACATTTACTTCAGGTAGTCTCAACCAAGAGTTAACGCTGATAGGTTTACCGAGGACAGCTCTAATCTGTTGCATACCCTCAGCAGCTTTCTTCATATTCTCAAGTTGACGTTCATCGGGTTGATTGTTGATACCCATTCGAACAGCTGTGTCTGAGTGTGTAGCTTCTTCTAATGTAAAGTTTTCACTTAGCTTTGTCATTTCTTAACCCTGTCTGCAATCTTTTCCATTGTACGACCACCAAAGTAAAAGGACATAACTAGCATACCCCATTGACCCAGTAGCTCAACATAAGCCCCACGAGTTTCATACTCAAATATTGAAGCAATAGCAAAGCCTGAGTAGGCTACTAAAAGGAAAACTAGAGTTAATGGACGTATATTCTTAGACATCCATGAGTCACTCACCATATCTGCTTGCATACGCTGAGTTAAATTATTCTGTTCTGTTTCATAAAGTTTGGTTTCATTAGCCATCTTAGCTAACTCACCATCTTGAGCCATCTTCTGTAGCTCCAACTGAGCTTTAGCTTTCTGCTCAGGGTCTGGGATAAGCTTATCAATCAGCTTACCGCCTACGTTTAATAGGGCTTCTAATCCTAACATATATTTCCCTTCTATGCGTACTTATCAAAGTGTGTCTGGTTATTAAATATTTCTATCTCAACAGTAGTCTGTCTAGCTCTTTTGTGATATAGTTCTAAAGCTAGTTCATCAATGGCTTGTCTAATTTCATTAGCCTTAAGTTCTTGTTCATACTCAGATTGTAATCTTTGAACCCTCTTTTCGAAAGCTATTGATCTTACATCATAAGGAGTAGGGAAAACAAAGGGATACCATTTATGTAATGAGGTAATCATTTAATACCTTCTCTCTCAACAAGATGTTGATAAAGAATAACTACCTTACTTCTTAGTTCGGCACTGTCTGCAGTACCAGCCCATTCAGGTAGGTTATTCCAGATTAACACTAAATCTTCTTTATTACACTTAGAACCATTAAGGTCTAACCACCGGTTAAGGTGAACGTGTCGTTCAGATGGATTGTGTATTGTTATACCTAATCCATAGAACTCCACTGTAGAGCATCTAATCGTCTGAGAAGATGCTACTGATATCATCGATAATACTACAGCTAGTAGCCACTTCATTTTATATGAAGTTTATTATCTACTGCTAGCCATACAGCACCAAAGAATGTTCCAATAATAATTATTGGTTTAACCGCCTTGGCAAACCATTCAAGAACAATGAATGCACCTTGAGCTGCATTGAAAGCCTTAACGACTTCTTCTGTACTTTTATCTAGCTTATCTACTTTAACTTCTAACAAAAGAAGTCGTTCATATATTTGTGAGTGACTTATATCTTGTTCTTGAATGGAATCCATATTACACCTTTACTTTTACGTCCTGAATGTTGTCTTCAGGTTTTGATTCTAGTTCTTGTTTAAGCAAAGCAAAGAAAGCATTACGACCCACCTGAAGTTGGTCTACATTAAACTTAGCTGAGTCTAATTTGCGATCTAAGTCTGCAACATGATTCAACAACATTTGTTGCTGTTGTGTCATGTCTTCGTATTTGTATTCTACATCGTCAATAGTAACGGGGGTCTTTTCATTTTTTCCCATGATTATTTTCCTTTTAAATTGCCACCAAGATTAGGTGGTGGCTTCCTATTAGATTGTAGATGTAGCCCAAGGCAATGGCGGTGTCACCACTGTTGGGGTAATCTGTAATTGAATTTGCTGTTCAACAGAAGCTTCTGTGGCAGCCTTATCTACGCCATTAGCCCAGATCCAACCAAGAACTTGTTCCTGTGTCAGATCTTCGTAAGGTGTAAAGTCACCCTCAGGTGAGGGTACTGAGCAGGTTGAGTAACAGCTTGCCGTGTGGGTATCATTAATACCCGCACAAGTCCAATGTACTGTAAACACTACATCTGCTTCATCACCCACTTGTGGGTAACAGTCCATTGATGTAACTGACCATTGATATTGTGTAGTCATAATTTTCCTTTATTTATTAAATACCTGCGTCTGCAAGGCGTTTGCGGAGAGATTGAATCTCAGCCCACATTACAGGAATGAGAGCAGAAGCATCCATTTGTTGATACACAGGATTTCCGTCAACATCCACTGCATCTTTTACACCAGTATGTGCATACTCAGGTGTTTCGTGAGCAATAAACATTGGGCGCTCTTGTGTGGCACCTTTCATTTTACCCATGTAAACAGGAGTTGAATCGATTAGTTCACCACTACCAGTTACAGGACCAATAATATCTTTAGCTCTGTAATCAGAAGTAATGTTGTAAGCAACAAGACCTGCACCTCGGTTGTAAGAAATTGTACCTCGAACAGTTGCGGTTGTCTCTGTTTCAAAAGACACAAAGTTGTTATTACCAGTAGTTGGTTGTGACCAAGCAGAATAAACAAATTGTGTTCCAGCAGAAGAGGATATTGTTCCTGTAATTGCAGGTTGAGAACCAGCGCCTACAGCGTTTATACGCCCATCTTGGTAAGCGGCAGTAGCGGTAAGACCTACTAACAAGTTACCGCTTGAGTCTATACGGGCACGCTCTGTGTAATTTGTACCAAACACCATTGGTGTTGCTGTAGCAGTCCACAAAGCCAATGAATAAGTAGTATCAGTTTGAATACGACCAAGTGTTGTGCCAGCAGATTGCAAATCAATGATGCTACCTGTTGTAGCGTTCATTGTTATTGTTTTGTAATTTGATAGGTTTGTTGGAGAAGTTGAGCCAATACCTAAATTACCCTCAGCCGTCAGAGTCATTGCCTGAGTAAAGGTAATGGCGTTTCCTGCTGTGCCGGTAGGGGCTGTATACCATTTGTGAATTCCAAAATCGCTTTGGTAACGACTTGCGCCAAGAGATGATGTGTGATAAGTCCAAGCATTTGACCCGCTGTTGTAAGCATTGCTTGTGACATTAAAATCACCTCCTGTTGCAACACCTACTGTAGACCCATAAGCAAATTGAATAACTTTTGCAGTAGTTGCCAACGCACTAGGAGTAACTCCCAAGCCTAGATTGCCTGATGAGTCAAGGCGCATACGCTCTGCATAAGCAGAACCGTTATAACCTTGCCAAACAAAAGAACCATATCCACTTGAGTTTTGGACAACTCCAAAGAACTCTTGAGATGTTGCACCAAAGTTTGAAAAGTTAATACCGCCATAAGAATCTGTTGCACTGCCATAGTTAAGACGTAGTTGACCCCCAACATAACTACCACCTGAATAAGCGGTTGTAGCAGTAGTATCAAAACGAGCAACTGAGTTAGTAGTTGGAGCTGTACTACCACCATTAACATGTAATCTTGTTGCAGGACTACTTGTAGCAATACCTAAGTTACCAGACCCGTTAATACGAATCCGCTCTACAGCATTAATATTAAATACATGGCTGGAAGAATCATAAACTAAGTTTACATAATAACCACCACTTTGATGATAACTTTGGATTAAGTTAGATGTTCCGCTAAATGCTGGTACAAAATCAATACCGCTTGCACCAGCTGATGAAACAGTTAACTTACCTGCAGGAGTTGTAGTTCCAATACCTAAGTTACCACTACCGTTTATACGCATTGCCTCAGACAAACTAATCGTGCTATCTGCCGCACCAGTTCCTGCATACTGCCAAACAAATGGCGTTCCAGTATTACCAACTTGAAATAAACTTACATGACCAGCTGCTTTGCGTTTATTTGCACCATCATAGTAAATGTTGTTACTAAAATATGCGTATGATGCATCAGATGAAAGTGCTCCGTTGTATCTAAAATCAATAAGACCAATAGATGCAGTCCAATTACTGGGAGTTACACCAATTCCAAGCACTCCGATTGAGGAAAGGCGCATACGCTCTACTGGCAAATCTCCTGCGTTTGTGTAGTCATTTGCACCAAAAATCACAGCACCTTGAGAAGCCGCTGTCCCAGCAACTGCACTATTTTGTTTTTCAAACCAAACACCTGCGGTGTACTGTGAAGTTGTGATATCTCTCCAAGTGTTTGAAAAAATACCACCTGCAACAAATGTACCAGCAGTAGAATTAGGATTAGAAAGAACAACAGACGCTGTGGCTGCAACAGTCCCCGCACTAGATGAACGCTCAATATTTAATGCGCCCTGAACGCTTGTAGCCCCTACCCCCAAACTACCACTTGCATTTAGAGTCATTACTTGAGTAAAGGAAACATTGTTTCCTGCTGTGCCTGATGCCGCTGTGTACCAACGAGCCGCTGCTGAACCACCTACACTTGAGTAATAAGCAGGATTGCTATTGAGGTATTTCCAGTTTGTTCCATCGTAGAAAGCATTTGATGCAATGAAAGCATCGTTAAAACCAGAGCCGCCACTAAACGATGCCGCTGTACCAGTTTGAATGGCTTTGATTGAACTCCAAGCACTAGGAGTAACTCCCAAACCTAAATTGCCAGCGGTGTCCAGCGTCATGCGCTTGTTATCAGATGTCCAGAATGTAATTGGTTGGAATGAACCAGTACTTCCATAAGTTGCAACAACTCGCCACTCTGGTTGAGAATTGTTGTTGTACATCAAGAACTGCGAGTCATTAGCATTTGACTCAAGCCTGATTCCTGATGCATCTGATGTTTGTTTTACATGAAGTTTGTTTGAAGGTGAAGTAGTTCCAATGCCAAGGTCACCATCGGCATCCAGAGTCATGGCTTGCGTGAAAGTGATAGCGTTTCCTGCTGTACCAGATGCGGTATTATACCAACGATGTTCATTGGAAGTTAATGCGTACTGAGCTGCAGTAGAAGACGCTATGTATTTCCAACTTCCATCATAGTAAGCATTGTTGTTAAGGAAAAGCCAATCAGAAACAGTGTTTCCAGTTGTAAACGATGAAATAGACCCGTTGTTGTCTCCAATTTGAATTGCTTTAATGAGTCCACCATTCCAAGCATTTGGATTAACTCCCAAGCCTAAATTACCTGAACTATCTAAACGCATACGCTCTGACGGAGTAAAGTTAGTACCCGCAGTAAGCCCAGTGTTAGATGTGAAAATAAAGTTTCCACCTGTCTGCTGCAAAGAAGATGCAGAAGTACTATCAGGGGTCCAAGGACCAGCCCCATAATATCTCATACCACTTGCAACAACAATACCACCAGCTGCTGGGTTCTGAGAAATATAACCTGCTGTACTAGTATCTCCTACAATTGCAATAGCGTAGTTACCGCCCGCAAAAGTATAGGTGTTTCTAAATCTTGCAGTTGGACTAGTACCGCTGTCTACATCTAGTCTTACCGCAGGTGCACTTGTACCAATACCGAGATTACCCGAAGTACTAATCCTAGCAGCCTCTCCCCAAGCAGTACCATTAAAGTAATTAAATGCAAAATCAAGACTACTTGGCGGTTGGCTGATAGCCCACTGCGTTGCATAGCTGTCTCTTACAGTTCTAAATCGAGTACTTGGTTGAGCTACATCAGAGCTTTTATCAAAGAAAGCTGCAGTACTGCCGACTACGTGTAGTCTAACAGCTGGACTTGTAGTACCAATACCAACATTACCCGAGCTATCAATACGCATACGCTCTGTATACGATGTACCATTAGCAAATACAATATTTTTATTTAATCCAGCAGTACCAAAACCTAAATCATCAATTGCCGCAGTTGATGTTACAGAAATTCCTGAACCTATTTGAGCAAATGTAGTTCCGCTATTTGAGAAACTAATAGCCATTTGTCCATAGGTAGAGTCAAATGTAGCAACATTAAATGCAGAGGTAGATACATGTAATCTTGTTGCGGGACTTGCGGTACCTATACCTAAGTTACCTGAGGCATCAAGGCGCATTGCCTCTCCAGTTGTAACCAAATCAGAGTTAACATGGAATGTTAATCCAGCGCCAGCACGACCCATCAACTGAAGCCAACCAGAACTGTTGTTTAAACCAAGTGCGCCATACTCTGTTCCGTTGCTGTATTCTAGCAAAATGCCTTGATTCTTTCCACTTGTACCTGCTGCACCACGCAAGGTTAATCGACCAACAGGGCTACTTGTACCAATACCTAAGCCTGTGTTTGTAAGACGCATCCGTTCTGTAAGACCACCTGAAGTATTACCTTGACCAAAGATCAAAGAACCACCAAGATCTTGAGTCCATACTCCATAACCAGCAGAACCATCAACAAAAGCTAATGCACCACCATATGAGCCTTCTGCTCTAAAAGCCGCATTAGTCCAACCTGATGTAGATGGGTTAAATGAACCACTAGACCTTACAACCCCAGTAACATCCAGTTTATATGCAGGACTTGTAGTACCCACACCAAGGTTACCACCAGAAGTTTGCATTACAAGATTACGGAAAGCAACGTTTTGTTCTACAGATTGAATACTATAATAACTATTTGTTGATCTGGCAAAAATTAATTGGAATTGATTACTTGCATCGCTAGTAGAAAGAGCAAGCGGTGTCGCATTTACTGCTTTAGCTTCTGTTGTTGTTACTGTCAGCTTACCTGTTTCGTTTGTAGAACCAATAGAAACGTTACCACCAGCAGTAATACGCATACGCTCAGCACTGTTAGTACCAAATACTAAAGGAACATTCGCATCAGCAAATAAGTTAAGAGATCCACTCTCAGCACCCATAGAACCAATACGAGTAGCTCCCGCATAAAGGTCTACATATGCTCCTGAGGAACCAGCTGCACTTAAGAAACGATAACCACCTACAGACCTTCCCGCGGTAAGTCCGATGTCTAAGTTACCATCAGCATCAAGGCGCATACGCTCCGTAGTGTTTGTACGGAATACCTGAATACCACTGGCACCAGACGTATAATAGTTGTCACCATTACCACCATAACCAATATGGAATCCTGCGCTTGCTCCTGTAATACCTGCAATGTTTAAACGACCGTCACCTATAGCTGTGCCACCAAGTTGGAGGTTACCACTGGCATCCAAAGTCATTGCTTGGGTAAAACTAATAACGTTTCCAGCTGTACCTGATGGAGCATTAAACCAACGGTGTTGTCCACCTGTTTGTTGATAGTCGCTGGCATTATCTGTTGCAACATATCTGTATCCAGCAGATGTATAATAAAGGTTATAACCAACATGAGTATCATTTGAAAAACCAAACAATGATGATCTTGCTTTTACTTGAATTGCACTTACAGTTTCCCAAGCACTAGGTGTAACACCAAGACCTAGGTTACCGGATGAATCAATTGTTGCTCTTTTAAACCATCCGGATCCATCAGAATATCCCCAGAAATCATAGCTATTACTTGCACCAAGTTGAGTTACCCAAGCGCTTGTTGTTAATGCACTATTGCGAAGATAAAAATATGGTCCAGAACCAATAGAATCACTACCAGCTTTAGTAACAACCATTGAAGAGTTAGAATTAATTACTCCATTTACATCTAATTTTTCAATAGGAGAACTTGTACCAATACCTACATTACCAGAAGCATTAATACGAACACGTTCTGCGTCATTAGTAAACAATACCATTGGATGGTTTGTTGTAAGACCGAAATATCCTACACCGCCTGAAGTAGATACTCGTGATGTAGCACCACCAGTATCGATGATATCAAACCGTTGAGCGCCAGCACCTGATACAACAAGCTTCTGGGCGGGTGATGCGGTACCAACACCTAAATTAGTTCCATCAAAAGTAAGTCCAGACCCACTAGTTAAAACCTTAGAATTATTCAGGTAAGTAACGCCATTAGCAGTACCACCAGACAATGTATAGCTACCCGACAAAGTACTCGTAGACTCCCACAAGCTATTACTTGTGTTATATACAAGGGTATTACCGTTAGATGGGGTCTGAGCAGACACATTGTGTAGCTCATCCATTTCATAACCGTTTTGAATCTTAACTTCAATAGTACCCTGATTAGCGTGGCTGTAAGTAACAACACCTACATAAACCATGTGGGTAGGTGCGTATGGTTTAGTACTTGTATAAGATCCGGCAACAGTGCCGCTCAGATATAACTGAGTTCCATTAGCAAATGCCGCAGTATTGAGACCACTTACAGTACCAATAATAACTACATAACCATTATTATTGTTAGCAATGTCTGCTTGAACCATACCATAAGTTTGTGCTGAAGTAGAGTCAGCATTAGCCAATGCTTTAGAAACAAGAGCTTTGTTTCCTGCCGCACCACTGATATACACTACAGTACCCTTAGAAAGAATACCGCCTGTCTCATTCCTTACTTGGCTGATCAATGTAGTAGTACTTGCAGAGCTTAATACGCTTAAGTCACGAGTAGTACCTGTGGTAGTAATTGCTACACTACCGTCAGCAGAGGTAAGTGCGCTGAGAGCATTATCAGCTAAAGTACCTTGAGCAGCAGTAGCGAAGTATCCTACGTCTTGAGCAGCAGCAGTACCTAATGTAGGTTTGTTAAGGATCTGAGAGTCACCTGAAATAGATGTCCAGTTTGCATTAACGTTTACTTCAGCACCTGCTTGAATACCTGCAAGTTTATTCTTTTCAGTAGTTGTATAGTTGTTATCTGTGTGAACATAACTGGCATCAAACACTGTGTTAGCGTTATAACCTTGTACACTCACACCAATAGTTGATGGTTGTAATGCTGTATCAGCCTTATTACCTTGGGCAGCAGTAGCATAAGCAGTAGAGCTTGTTGTAGCCGCTGTACCAAGACCAAGGTTAGTCCTTGCTGTTACTACGTTAGTAAGGTCTGATAAGTTGTTTGCGGCAATTAAAGCCCCAGACAAAGAAGCGTAAGCCGCTAACCATGCAGAACCTGAATACACCTTCATGATGTTCAGTGTTGTATTAAAGTACAATGCACCAGTAACAAGAGGATTACCATCATTGTCTACTGTAGGGTCAGAAGCCTTTTCACCAAGATATTTATCATCAAAGTTATCAAATGCCGCTAATGCCTGATCACGAGCTGCTTCTGCTGCAGCCTGAGCTGACAGGGCAGATGTTGCGCTTGTTGTAGCATTTGTTGCGGATGTACCCGCAGACGTAGCTGAGGTAGCCGCATTAGTTGCACTTGTTGCAGCCTCAGAAGCTTTAGTTGTTGCTGTTGATGCTGAGGTACTGGCAGATGTTGCTGAGTTAGCCGCATTAGTTGCACTCGTTGCAGCATTAGACGCTTGAGTAGAGGCTGTTGATGCTGAACCTGAAGCAGCTGTTGCAGATGATGCCGCATTAGTTGCAGATGTTCCTGCAGCAGTCGCTGAGTTAGCCGCATTAGATGCACTTGTGCCTGCAGCACTAGCCGCAGTAGAAG
>Ga0247723_1000122_pt1 | contig 48359 bp, 99 predicted proteins | sample MSEWelMarce5H_FC_FD_189079 | JGI IMG/M metagenome (GOLD analysis project Ga0247723, IMG submission 189079) | Subsurface sediment microbial communities from gas well in West Virginia, United States - MSEEL Well Study Marcellus 5H_FC | ecosystem: Environmental > Terrestrial > Deep subsurface >...
GAATAAATTATTAATCTACTTGGTTTTTCTGTTGGTAATAAATGTATGTTTTTCATTCTATTCTGATTTAAAGGTTATTTTACTAACTGATATACCAACTCCCCATTTTAACCACGTCAAACATATCATTGTTGTTGTTACCCCGGTAGTCTCGTTTGACTTACTACCAGTTCTAAATTTTATTGATGGCGTAATATCTACATCATCGTTTACCCAATTTCCTACAATCTTGTGTAGTTTAAACTTAACATTCTTCATTCTATTCACATTTAAAAGTTATTCATCTCTTTCCCCTAATTATTCCGTTTTATTTCGTTCTAAAATTTCAATAATAATTTCAATTGCTCGTGTTTGTGCTTCTTCGTATGTTTTAAAATCCTCATCATCTCTGTAATCAACATAATCCCATTTTCCTGATTTATGTAGATAATCGATCGATAGTCCAAAAGGTTTATTTTTACCTAAGCAATGGTATGAATCTATATTAACGTGAAAATTCTTCTCTCTGAGCCACGAAAATACTTGCTGGTAAAGAGGTGCAGAACACCCGATTTCGGGCTGCGATCCGACATCCGAATAACAAAAAGCATATCCAGAAGAGTATCCACTATCAACATCATAATAACCGAAACACTCTTCGTCAAACCCGAGCCTCTTTAGCCTCAAAGCCAACTCATAAGGTACAAATTCTTTCCCCATATTACTTATTATTTAAGCTTTTCTTTAATCTCACCCACATCAAACATGAGAGTCAACCCTCTAAATTTTGCTACTGTTGTTAACTCTGGGTCTTCAAATGCAAACACTAGGCCTTTTTTACGGTTTAGCTCATTAGAATCTACATAATAGATTTTACCCATATATTCTACACCTATACTCATTTTTTGCCCTTTATCTTTTCTCGAATTTGGCTTTAAGCTCTTCGTATTTTTCACGCTCTTTACGAGCCTCTTCCTCTAATTCCTCTTTTATTTTCTTATAATATTCTTCTTTAGCAATTCTTTCTTTTTCAAGTCGGCTGTCGCGTTCTTCAATAGCCGCTTTTTCTAAGTCTGCATCTAAAAGAGTTAGCCATTCAATCGGAAAACTAAACCAATAATCGCGAGGATAGTCTCCATAGCTATCATCACATCTTACATCAACTTCTCCTTCATCGAAACTAATCATTTCAATACCTCTTCGTGTGCCGTATTCTTGACGGTCTACTTCCTCTAAGATTGGAATTTTTCGTTCTACTAAGCTGATCAAATCTTTGTACACTGAGATGATTTGATTTATTTCTTCTATAGTTTTCATTTATCTTTTATTTAACCTTTTCGACTTCTTTCCCCTCTATGATCTCTATCAGCTTTTCAAGACAAGAAATTTCCGCTTCTTCATAGGTTTTATAATCCACATCCGAATCATATCTTCTGTCCACATGTATAATACTATTATCAGGTGTGTTATCTAAGTGTATTTGATATCCAAATGCGTAAGATGTAATTCTGTGCATGATCCCATACTTCTCTCTAAACCATCTAAATGCTTGTGAGAACGCCGGTGCATCAACAGTAAATGAATCTTTTGTAACAAGAGGTCTTGAATAATATTCTAACTTTCCACTTGAGCTATTATATCCTGCTAAACAAGGCTCATTAAATCCATATATTTTCATTAATAAAGCCAACTCATACGGTACAAATTCTTTTTCCATTACTTATTATTTTCAACGATTTCAATTAGCTTTCCAAGACAAGCGAGTTCTGCCTCTGCATAGGTGGTAAATTGGATTTCACTACTTATCATAACCTTACAATCTTCGTGCAATTCATATACCCAAAACTTATACCATTCCCTCTCTTCTGCTCTCTGTGGAATACCCTCTAAATCATACTTCTCCCTAAACCATCTAAATGCTTGTTGCCATGTAGGAATCGGTAACGACTCAACGCTGCTATCAATAGTACACTTAGGATACGCACAATGTACGTTAGGTAATTGACATCCTCCGGGTTGTGCCTGATTTTCACAAATCTTTTTAACCGACTCATACCTAAAGCACCTTTCATCAAATCCAAGGGATCCTAGTCTTAAAGCCAATCCATACGGTACAAATTCTTTTTCCATTCTATTTTAATTTACTTTGTTCTACAATTTCAATTAGTTTCTCAAGACAAGCAAGTTCTCCTTCTTCATAGGTAAGATAAAATAGATTATTATTTGCTCTTACAAATTCACGGCTTGTCATTTTTTCATCCCATTTAAAAATAGTAAACCAATATGCTCTCTTAGTCCTTAGGTCATCCCGATAAAATACTATTTCATTTAATAAATTATACTTCTCTCTAAACCATCTAAATGCTTGTGAGAATGTTGGTATTTTAATTTCACAATCTAAAAAATTTGTCTTTGTCTCATTGAAAATGAAATTCCTATCACAATCCAAATAAGCAAAACAAGGTTCATCAAATCCAAGGGATCCTAGTCTTAAAGCCAATTCATACGGTACAAATTCTTTATTCATCTTTGATTTTATAGGAACAAATATAAGGTCACATCTTGTAGAAAAAAAATTACTCATATTGTCTTAGAAGTGCTTAGAAGTACTTAGAAGTAATTCCTTTAATCCTTATTTGATGTCTTTTGCTATCTTTGATATGATTAAGTAATCTATTTGGTGAAAAGTCCTTTTGTCTAATTGTCTAATTGTCTAATTGTCTAATTGTCCCTAAAAAGTCCCAGTCCCTTTTGTCCCTTAAAAAGTCCCTATTATTTGCTGGGCTTTTTCTTCGCAGATATTTCACACATATGCGAGGCCCCTCCAAAAGACCCCCTATATGGGACCCTCCTGAGCATCCCTTTCTCCCTCCTGCCAATATGGGTCCCCTCCCCTGGGCTATTCCACCCTAGATATTCCCTGTATACGCGAGGGCCCTTAGCCTCCCCCAGGGAGGACATTATTTTAGGGGCCCTCCAAAATACATAAGGGCCCTTTTTTCTAGGGGATTCGTTTATATGATTTCAAAAGGAATGTGCCTCTTTTGGTACATTATAAAAGTACTTATTCTTCTCGTAGGAAAAAACCCTAGGAGAGACTTTTTATGATATTAGTATTTCTTCTTGAGAAATGGTTACATGGAAGAACTCTTCGTTTAATCTTGAAATGGTTTCTAAATCAATTTCAACTTCTATGCTATTCCAATAATACTCGTCGAATGATTTTCTTTGGGTGAACATGGATTCTGATTGAGGAATAATTTTTATTATATCTCTTACGAAAAATCCAGGCTTAATTCCTTCATAGAATGCTAACTTTCTTTTCATGTGTTATCCTTTTTGTTATAATGCTAAAGTACTTATTCCTCTCGTAGGAAAAAACCCTAGATTTACTTTTTATTTTTTCTAGCCTCTTCTCTCCTTTTGGCGCGATTCGATTTAATCGGAGGAGCTGATTTGTTTATTCCCGTCATTTTAAACTCTTTAAACTCGAATTCCTCATGATTGGGATTTGCAAAAAACTCGTACGTTTCTATTGGGTTTTTGGTATTTTCCATTCTATTTGTCTTTGGTTGCGTATGCTAGTCCTATTAGAACTAATATAATTAAAGAGAAAACGAAAACTATGAAGTTGAGGGTGTACAAAGCTACAAGGAGAGAGATCGCCATAAGCACATTATAGTTTCCTTCTTTTTCGATGATATTAAGAACCATTGCGATCCCTAATATGCAGGCTATTACTAGCATTGGTGTTTCCATATTATTTGGCTTTTGATTATGAAGTAAATATAAGAATTTCTCTCGTAGGAAAAAAACCTGGAGAAGTCTTCAGGAGCTTCACCTGCCTTCTAATTATACTTGTACTTCTCAGTTAAGAGTCGGTACGAGCTTTCTTACTTTGACCCCTTTTGGTTTATCCCTTTATTTCTCTAACACGCTGAATCGAGGTTTTGCCATATCTCCATATGTCCATCGGCATCCTCTTTGTCCACGAAAAATCCAACTCTACTATATCCAGGTATACCGAAGAGAATGTATCCCTGACAAACAGTATACCCTGTATATGTTTTCCCTTCCCAATCATATGGGACTGGATTGATGAAGTAACCTGTGTTTAAATTAAATATTTTTTTAAAGATCTTTTTCATGTCGTGTGTTTTAAGTTATAGGTAAATATACTAATTCCTTTCGTAGGAAAAACCCCTTGGTTATTCTCCTAGGTGTGGTTCCTCAAAGAACACTATCCTAGCTCCTCCCTCTCTGAACTCGTCTAGAGGCAATAGGAGTCCGTGTAGGGAACTTTTGTCCTCTTGGCTTAGGTTATACCACTTGGCCACATAATCGTATTCGTACATGAACCCTATTGGCTCGTTTCTGCACATGCTTCCTGTTCTGTACCCCAATTCCCTTAGGGTTTTCTCTGCCTCGTAGAAGGCTTTGAATGTTCCACCTTCTGGTATTTCGATAACGCGAGAGGCCTTTCTCCCTTGAAATTCCTTTCCGATTAAATCCTTTCTTTCTATCATGGTCTTGTGTTAATTGGTTTATGTAATTGGTTTATGTAATTAGTTTATGTAATTAATTATGAGACAAATATACTAATCCCCCTCGTAGGAAAAAAACCTAGAGACGATTAAAAATCATCGTCCCAATCATCCTCATCGTCCTCAGGAAATCCACTTAGGGAGACATCCCAATCCCCATCTTCATCTCTAAATGCAATCCACCCATGAATCTTAGGTCCAACTTCTCCAATCCAATCCTGGATCCCCATTCGATCCTCAGGGTGATTTTCGGAATTCCATTTAGCAAGATCCTGCCTTACCAGGCTCCACCATTCCTCTTTGTTTTTTGCGATTGACATACTCTTTTTGTTAATTGGTTATGAAGTAAATATACTAATCTTCTACGTAGGAAAAAACCCTAGGGGATAATTTTTTTCATAATCTCCTGAGGGGTTTCTTTAACCTCAAATCCCCCATTGTTATGGGTAACTACTCCAAGTCTTGTGTGTTTAGGCTTTGATACCTTTCCGTATTCTATTTTTTCTCCGGCCTCATACATGTGTCCTATGTGTTGAGGGTTAACGAAGATTGGATCTCCGTTTAAATTTGTTACCTGGATAAATTTCATAGTCTTTTTGTTAATTGGTTATGAAGCTAAAGTACTAATCTTTCTCGTAGGAAAAAAACCTATAGTGATTTTTTATTTTGGCTGAACCATTCTTTTGTGGACTCAATAGGTTCACCTAAATCATAACTCAATTTAAGTATTATACTCAAGACTTCTTCCTCACTATACATTCTTTCTTGCTTTTTAAGAAGTAATGCTAAAGCTTTCTCTAATGTTTGAATTGCATCATCTTTAAATAATTGTTCAGCTTGCCATTTAGCACCTTCGATAAAATCTACTGATTCAGTTCCATCTGATTCGTTAAAACTATTTTCGTATCTATAAGCAGCTTCTTCAAGTGTTTCTTGTTTTGGTTCTTCTTGGGGAAGAACGATTTTATAATTTTCATAAACCCCTTCAACTACGCTTCCGTCTGGAAAATAGTCAACATATTGACCATCCTCTGCTCTTTCGAGCTCAACCAATTCACAAGTAGGATTCTTAGCAAACCATTCTAGGAACTCGGAATCAATAGCCCGAACATCTCCTTGAATTAAAGAAGGATCGTTTGTTAGCACCACTTTTTGGATTATCTTACCTGGGAATCCCTCAGCTTGGGCTTTACTCCATTGAAATAGATTTGGACCAGCAAATCCTTCGCCTATGTAATGGTCTCCAACCTTAGATTCTACCGAACGTGTTATGTAGATATGTTGAGGACTTAGAATTCCGTTTCCGTGTGCTGGTAATAAAAATAGATTTTTCATTGGTTTATGTTAATTGGTTATGAGACAAATATACTAAATCCCCTCGTAGGAAAAAAACCTATAGCGAATCTTCCCACTTCCTTCGGGCTGATGCAAGAACCGAGTAGGCCGTAGATTCACCTATAATTTTACCGTTGTGCTCCCTAATAGGAACTGATTTTACAAGAATGTCTCCTTTAATCACCTCGTCCTTTTCTAGAAACTCGATAAACTCCCCTATTGCCTCTACCTTTGCCCTCTTCGTTAATTCGGCGTTGTGCTTAGAGATTATCTTTTCAATCCACGAGAACGCAACCAGGGGAAACATGAGAAAGGAAAGAAGGAAAAGAATCAATATCCCTATTGAGATTTGCCCTTTACCCGGGGTCATTGATTCAGCCACGGTAAAGAAGATAAAAATCGATACGATCATCACAAGGACCGTAAGTAAAAAGTTAATGATTTTCATGTGTGTCTTTTTTAATTAAGTAAATATACTAATCTTCTACGTAGGAAAAAACCTCAGGACTAATTTAATAGTCCTGAGAAAGTATCTGCAACCTTTAGTGGTCCTTTGAAATTATTTTCTCTTCCCCAGATCTCTGCTTTTCCGGAATGACCACATTTAGGGGTTACCGTGTAAATAACTCCATCTGGACTACAAATTCTGAAATCGTCATAGAGAGGACCCACCATCGGACAGTTGTTCTTAAAGAACACATACACCTCTGTTGTGTCAATCTGTGGATTTGCTTTTAGGAACTTCTTCACCTTGGCGAATAGTGACCTTGCTTTTCTTTCTAGGGAGGTGTCCTTGCAGAACCAGTCATAGAAGTTAAAGCACCAGCTTTCATTTCCGTCCGAGTCTAGGAAGATCCCTTTGTCGAATGCTTCTAATTGTTTTTTAAGGTTTGTTTCCATTGGTCTTTTTGTTAATTGGTTATGAAGCTAAAGTACTAATCCTTCTCGTAGGAAAAAAACCTAGGAGGGGATTTTTTTAATTTAAATTGAGGGTGAAGTTCATTCCAAGTGCTCTGGTGTTCTCCATTGTGGATATCTCCTTCTTGGCTTCTCTGTCCTTCTTCTTCATGAACTCAAGGTACTCGTTTATGATGCGGTCTTGCTCGGCTCTTCTTCTTTCGTAATATCCTTCTGGTGGCATGGTCCTATTTATTAGTTGTACGTGTAACGAATGGACGCTTTGTCGCATTCTGAGTTTTTGTGTTTCCGCTAAAACCATATGTGGCTTTAGGCGATTTTGGGATTAGACGAACTGCTGCTTCTGCTAATTCCATGGTTGCGATTCGAGTGATTGAGAAAATCATTGGCGTTGTTTTAATTGGTTTATGTAATTGGTTAGAACAAATATACTAATCTTATGCGTAGGAAAAAAACCTATACGGTTCTTATTTTTCCACATTTGGTGCACTTAATCTCTTTGCCTCCTTCGAAGACAACCCTGCTGTCCCCGTCTCTGAAGTAACTTTGGGAAATGGTTTTCTCATGGTCTGAACAATCATGTTCTGCTGTGTCCATTAGCCAAAGGCCTATGATACAAGAGATAACTGTGATGTAGTCTCCTAAAGGGTTTCCGAAAGCCATCATCATTCCCCCTAATACGATTCCCGCTAAAGCGATAAGGTTAAAAGCTGTTCTTTTCATTTTTGTTATTGTTAATTGGTTATGAAGCTAAAGTACAGAATCTTCTCGTAGGAAAAAAACCTATAACCCCTCCGTAGAAAATATTTCTTCGACAAATTCTGAATCTGAAGTTACCCCAGATAACTCCGAGGATCGGTCTACCGAAACCTCGTCTCCTTCGCAGTAGTCCTCGACTAGATTATACTCTTCTGCGATGAGTTCGATTGCACGCTTTTTCGAGGAAGCTCCGACTACCAAAGCAATGGTCTTTTCCTCCCCCGATAATAAAAATTGAAATACTTTCATCTTAATTGTTTTAATTGGTTTATGAAGCTAAAGTACTTAAAAAGCCCGTAGGAAAAAAACCTAGGAGAAAAAATTATCAAGAAAAAGTGATTTCTTCTCCTGCTATTTTAATTTCCCTCATTTCACTGATTTTGAATTGGGTGAATTTGGAGGACTTCAATTCTTTACGAAGAGCGTTTTTAGCAATCGTTAGGTCCTTCGAATTTACCGAAGGGTAAGTACCCTCTTGAATAATCTCTTTCTTCATCCTAAGGCCAAATACATAGATCTCTCCTGTCACATTGTGAACTTTAAGTCCTTTGGTGATTATAGTGTAAGTGTCTATTTGCCCTTTGCTCCTATTCGAATCCGGGTTCTCTAATGATTTGATCAGTTCCGCTATTGCAAGCTCTTCGATCTCGGTGGATCCTGATTTACCTTTAAGAAACTCTATGTCTTTCTTTTTTGCGTTATCCAAACTTGCACCTATGTTGACAATGCTGTTGGATATTTCCCCATTCGAGTTCCGATACCCTCTAATAGATACCATTGTAACTCCAGTAGGGGATTTGAGGATTGCTCTGTTTAGGTTCTCAATTACCTTTTGTGCTATCTGTGAAATTTCCATTTTTCCTTGTTTTAATTTCCTTGTGTGATTAATTATAAGGTAAATGTACAAATTCTCCCCGTAGAAAAAAAACCTACGGGGAGAATTTTTAACCAATCAACCAACCTAATCAATATACCCAACGTTACGAAGTAGATGACAATAGAACCTTATTCCGTGTACGTTAATGTTGTCTGCTCGGGAGAATGCTCCCATAAGATTGTTATCGATAATCGCCTGGATAAATCCTCCGGGCCGAAACCCTATTCCCCATTCTGCGGAGAGTATAGAGACCCCGGTGTCTATATAAGGCTCTTTACCAAATCGGTTGTTATCCCTTATCCCCGGATCAAAAACTTGGCATATCTCATACTCCTCTTCTACTCTTTTTTTAATTCTCTCTTTTTGGCCTTCATTAAATTCTTTCATTTGGTTTATGTAATTGGTTATGAAGCTAAAGTACTAATCCTTCTCGTAGGAAAAAAACCTAGGGGAGTTTTAATTCTCCCCTTTATATCCAGAATTCTCTGTTGTCAAAATGTGGTGAATAACAGCATCAGTAAGAGCGTTATAGATTCCCATTTCGTAGTCGTCGAATTTATAGTTTGAGTAACCTCTAGAAGGGTCCTCCATAAAATCTCTAACCTCTTGAACCGGAGCATGCGGAACATTCTCCTCGATAAGGTCTAGGAATCTTCCGTAGAAGTCGGTGATTAAGGTATCCCCTTCTTCTTCTCCGCTACCGTAGCACCAAGAGCAATCCTCATAAACATCTTCTCCCTCGTCATCTACATGTGAAAATTCTTCTCCATCCCCTCCGCAATGTGAGCATCTTCCCATTTCCACCTCTATGGCATTGCAGTTTCCATTGTTGCAGAATTCATAGAAAAGTCTTGAAGTTGCTCGGATAAGTTCTCCGTGAAGTGTATCGCACGATCCTGAAGCTGGAACCAACTCGTTCCATAGTCTATCGTGATCTTCTTGATAAGCTCCTGAGTCTTTCCAGTAACTTTGTCCTGCTGGGGTGTGTCTTTTTTCCATTTCTTTTGTTTAATTGGTTAAGATAAAAGTAATGAATTTCCTCGTAGGAAAAAAACCTAGGAGGGGAAATTTTATTAAACTTGTTTTACCTCTTTTCGATTGATGATTCCGAATCCGTCATCCAATGAATCGATCAATTCTTCAATATCATTACCTTGAATCAGGTCCCAGTTTTCGAATTCATCCTCTGTAACGATTTTATTCAATTTGGATAGAGTCAAATTCTGTCCCTTTCTGTCCATTTCAATTTTATCTCTCTCCAAGATAAAATTATCAGGATCCTCTACATACCCTTCTTCCTCGTCGTTCCGATATCCTTTAAGAATACGAACGAGCCAAAAATCCCAAACGTCAGGACAAATAAAGATTCTTTCGTAGCCTGAAGCTTTGTAATCAGGATTATGCTTCATTGCATAATCTGTAATTTCTGTGTACTTTGCAAATTCAAAATTCATATTGGTTGTTTTAATTGGTTATAAGTCAAAAGTAATGAATCCTCTCGTAGGAAAAAAACCTAGGGAAAACTTTTTTTTAGATTCCCATACAGGAGGAGGGATGAACGTTACCTGTGATCATTTGGGCGATCGCATATCCTATTGCAAATAGAATGGTTGCACATAGAGCAAGGGAAAAAATCTGAAGACCCTTTAAAGCTAAAAATTCAATTCTTTTCATTGTGTTTATGTAATTGGTTTATGTAATTGGTTTATGTAATTGGTTATAAGGTAAATGTACTAATCCCTCTCGTAGGAAAAAAACCTACGAGTTAAATTTTTCGAAATTCCTCTACGGAAAGACAAAACTACTTTTTATCTTTCGGTATGATTCCATTGCTTCTTTTAGATCTAGTCCTTCAAGAACCTCGTTAGTAAGAGAAAGGTCTTTTCTTTTCATTTTTTCCAAAGAGGATATAGCTTCAAAGATGGTTTTTCCAGATGCGAGTTCTTTAAGGATAACAACGGAAGATTCCGGTGAGATTGAATACGGGTGATCTATTCTAACCCCATCGTGATGCCAGTAGAAGAATGGTCTTTTCTTTGATGTCTCTCTAGGTAGACCAACGATGGAAAAAATCCGGTTCATATGCTTGGTTGTCGTTCTACTGAATTTTCCATTCCCTGTCACTTTTCCGTTCTCTATGAACCCCACCGTAGTCGAGTAACTTTGTATCTCTGCATTTTTCATCTTTAGGGATTTGTCTAGCGTAACCCTAACTAATAGATTTTGCTGGATTGAAAGATCGATTCTCATTGTGTTTATGTTAATTGGTTTATGTTAATTGATTATGAAGCTAAAGTACACAAAAAACCCGTAGGAAAAAAACCTACGGGTTAAATTTTTCGGATTTAATTTTTATCCGTTCCAATATTTAGCTTTTGTTGCATCTATTACAATGGTAAGTTTATTCCCAGCTATTGCTTTATTTTCCAAAGTCCAGGTAGTCTTTTTACCTATATCTTGGGAAGGTCCATAATCCGGGGGCTCATTTAATCCTACCACTTCCTGATTAATTTTTGCGTTACGATCTGTAGGTTTACCGAATTTATAAAGATAAATATCCTTAACCCCTGGTATTTTTAAAATTAAATAAAATCTACAATTTTTCATTAATTGGACAGAAGGAAAAACGCATTGAATTTTATTAGGTCCTAAGACTGAAAAAGTAACACCTTTTATCTCGGTTACATTAGTTGAAGATGCTGGCAAATCCTTCCATTCTTTACCAACCCATTCTATTTTTCTTGACTTCCCGTAAACTTTTATCTGTGATTTGACGTCCTGGAGGTTAACTTGGGAAGCTGCTTCGTTCAGAAAATTTTCAAATTCGTATATGTGTTTCATATCATTTTTATTTTATCGTTAAATTTTTTATAAGAATCTTACTCTTCGTAGTCCTCTTCTTCCTCTTCGTATTCTGATTCCTCTTGAAGCTTATCCATGTACTGTTGGATCCCCATGTCGTAACCAGACGCATCGATCCAATTATTTAGATGTCCTATTATATAGGCACCTGCATGTCTTTCATGAGAGGTTCCTTTTAGTGCTTGTTCTATTAGAGATACCGTCTCTGATAACTTCTGTTGAGCTTCCATAAGAAGATCTATTCTTTCTTCCGTAGGCATTCCTCCGTTAGGACCAAAAGATTCATACAATTCTAGATTTTTCATTTTGTTTAGTTTTTAATTTTCTTTATATATCTTTTTTTGGTTATGAAGCTAAAGTACACAAAAAACCCGTAGGAAAAAAACCTAGGGCACAAAAAAGATCCCGAGCCAACCCGGGATCTTTAACCAATATAACAAACAAAAAATAAAAAAGATGTAATATCTTTTACAATACAAATATAGGGTATCTTTCGTAGAAAAAAATTAAAAGGGTAGATCCAAAAAAGTCAATTCAACTTTTGCCTCTTCGTCCCAGGATTCAGGAAGGCTCTCTTCTAGATCAAAGGCCCATTTGCAGGACTCTGGGAATCTAGAGTCGAACAAGGCAACCACCTCGTGGTAAATTCCAAAGTCGTGAGGGAAGGACTGAATCTTTAGAGCTCCTCCCACCGGGGGTTCTCCCCCTATCCTTCTCAGCTGGTTGATATAGGCTCTACACTCTTGTCTTGATCTTTCGTAATACCCAATGCTCCCCACCTGGGAGCAATCTTCCGAAATGGGAACGGGTCCTAAATAAATTTCCTCTACCATCTTAGTTGTTTGTGGTTATTTTCTTTCTTGCGATCTTTAGCGTCTCGGTAACCTTTTTCCCTGTCTCGATCTCCATCCTAATATTTTCCATCTCCTCTAGGTTCTCCTGAATCTTTTTTTCTCTAAAGTCATTAACATGCTCCAGGAAGCTCTTCAAATCCCCCATAGATGCACTTATCATAAACAGCTGAAGATCTGCTGCTATGTTTAGAAGAATTTGGTCCTTTAGCGCTTCTCCTCTATCCCCGATTTGGGCAGCTAATGATTCGATTGCTAAAATTGCTTTTTCGTGCTCTGATAAATTCATGATATTTGTTTTTAATTGGTTTATGTAATTGATTATGAAGTAAATGTACTAACTTTTCTCGTAGGAAAAAACCTATTTATAAGTATATCCGGAAATTGAGTTACCGTATTTTTCCGCCAGAGATTTTAGACCCGTACCGGTAGCAAAATCCACCATAATCCCTCCGAAAAGAAATCTTCCACTTTGGTCGTGTTGGAATTCTCTGTATTCATCAATCTGGCACAGAGGAGATTTTCCTGAGGTAGCAACTATTCGGAATTCCCCATAAACTTGATAAACCTCGTAAGTCGTGTCTTCTCCCCAAGTTTCATAGACATTGAAGTATTTGGATTTTCCTGTCTTAAGGTTAATTTTTCCTAATGGTAAAATTGAACGTCTTCTCATGGTATTTGTTTTAATTGGTTATGAAGCTAAAGTACTAATCTTCTCCGTAGGAAAAAACCCTACGGGATAATTTTAATCTATTTTAGATACGTGTTCCTTTAGTGAACCCCAGAATCCTCCAGCCCCTGTAGCCTCATCCTTCCAATAATCTGCACCTGAGCCAGTTGTACAGGATATTATTCTATCCCCTTTCGAATATTTATAGGTTCTAACAAATCCTATATCCTCTTTGTCGATTGGGGTGAATCCAGAATTTATCATGGTCTCATAGTGCCATTGGGTTTCTACCGGATGAACGATTTTGTTTGCTTCTTCGAATGTCATATTATTTGTTTTAATTGGTTATGAAGCTAAAGTACTAATCTTCTCCGTAGGAAAAAACCCTAGGGTAAATCTTTTCTCTAAATTTATTTTCGCCGTAGGGTTTTTTCCTACGTAGGGATTTAGTAGTTTTGTGTTGGTGCCCCTTTCTTAGCGAATCCCTTCCACAAAAAAGACCCTCGTGTGAGGGCCTTTTGGGTTCGGGTGGCTTCCTAAGAAGCCATTGTGTCTGCTAATGCAAATAGCTTTTGGTTGATGTCGATATCCATGTGGAAGTTCTTAACCTTACGAGCTTTTCTTTCTTTTCCTTTCGTCTCGTATCTGAATTCCCCGCTTAGTAGTTTCTCTTGAACCACATTGAATACAGACCAAAGGTTTTTTTCTTCATCCTCTTTTCTTGTAGGTTCAAGAATTTCGTTGATGTCGAAAATATACCCTTCGAATTGTTCTTTGGTGAAACGGATCTTAAGAGCTTCGGTAACGAATTCTTCAGCTTTTTCTGGGGTCAATTCCACAGACTTCATTTTCTTGATTGACTCAACTGTCAATGGAAGTTGCATAACCATCTCTTTGATTTGAGCGCGAAGATCTTCGAAAGAGTAACCGCTGTGACGGATACTCACGTTCTCAAATTCCTGTGTTGCCACAACCAGACCATTTTCACATACTAGGCGAAATAAGCCTGCTCTGAACACGAAAGAAGAACGTCCATCGTGAGAGTTGGTAAGAAGGATTTGAGGGTAAACCGTGTCACCATCTTCTGAAGTGATAACGATATTTTCGTTACGGAATACAACCAAGTGCTTTTGAAAGCCATCAGACTTCTTAGATTTGATTTGTTTTCCGTCGATAACACCCCATCCGAGTTTTGCCATGTCTTCAATCACCCTAGAAGTAGGGATATGAGTGTAGTGGCGAGAAAGAGTTTCAATTCCTTTATCTGCGAAGATAGAAGGAGCTTGAGCACGAAGTTGTTCTGTTGATAAGAACCCTGAATTAGATAAGTTTAACATAATTGAAATGGTTTAATTGATTAACAATACAAATATACATTACCAGTACGTAGGAAAAAACCCTAGGAGGGATTTTTTGCGTAAAAGATAAATCTTTTCTCTTCCCTTAGAATAGGGCACCAACACAAAACTACTGAATCCCCTTGTAGGAAAAAAACCTAGAACACAAAAAGAGGGACAATGTCCCTCTTTTGTAACCAATCAACCAACCAACCTAATTTCTTTATGCCTCGTTATTTTTATGTTTTTCTTTTCTCGTGTATTTCTTACGATTTCGATAAACATTTGGACGAGTTGCCATTCTAATTTCCTGCTGTGTTATTTCTATTGCTTTCATTGGTTGTTGGTTTATGTAATTGATTATGAAGCTAATATACATATCTTATCCGTAGGAAAAAAACCTATTTGAACCAAAGTACTTCAAATACTGAAGTATCTTCGGGATCTTTTTCCTTGATGTTATAGTGATAATCTTCTAACATGTCTCCATATTCCTCAAGGTTAAAATCCTCTTGCGTAAAAAACTGATCCTCTAGAGTTTCTAATCTCTTTTTCAATTTACCCGTAAGTAACTTTACCTCTTCGTCCTCGTTGAATGCTTCCTCAAGTGAAAATAGTTTCTTTAAAAGTTCTTCTTTTGTTTTCATGGTATTGTTAATTGGTTATAAGATAAAAGTACAGAATCCTTCCGTAGGAAAAAAACCTATATGGATTTTTTAGAATCTTTTTGGACCTCCGTTTATAGTTACAGAATCCAAAACTTTTCCACCAGACTGCTCTGAACAGATAGTTACTTCCATTGAAAGTTCATCTGCAATCTGAAATATCTGGATTGCAGTTTCCTCAGGATAATTGAATCCACATTCAACGATCACTTCGTTGATTTCCATTTTAACCCGAACTCTCAGGCTTGTCTTTTGAAGTCTTGCCACCAGGCGGTCGAATCTTTTTCTCATTTTCTTTTGTTTAATTGGTTTATGTAATTGTTTATAAAGTAAATATACTAACTTTCCCCGTAGGAAAAAAACCTACTCGAGATATTTTTCTATGTTAAACCAGATCTCAAATCCATTTGCAATATCCTGCTGTCTTCCACTTTTCTTCCAGAACCAATCGTGGGTAAACTCCCCTTCTATTTTTCTTACCTCCTCTACGATAGGCTTTTCTCCTACGTATCCCATTACGACCTTAATAGGATTTTTGAATTCTATGATTGCCTTAGCCTCGTAGTCAGCATTTCTTGTGATGGTTGTTCCATAGAAGTCAACATTAAGTTTATTTCTTTTCCGTGTAAGACGATTGATAAAATAGGAAGTTCCCTGATCCTCCAAAGAATTTGCAAATCTTTTGTAGTCAGAGACTCTTGGGAATGTACCGTCGTCAGTGTCCTCGCTTATCTCTATAAGCATTGAGTTCTGAATGTGGTGAGAATGTTTTGGGGTAAAAGGAGATAGAATTTTTCCTTCTTCTAAAATTTCCCAGATTGAGCTTGAAGTTTCCATTTTCTTTTGTTTTAATTGGTTTATGTAATTGATTATGAAGCTAAAGTAACAATTTGTCTCGTAGGAAAAAAATCTTTTGGATAATTTTTTTCCATTCGGACTCTTCCATTCCGTGGAAGGGATAGTTTCTTCCGAACCAGATCTCTGCTGATTTCTCTACCGTATCTCCTGTCATTTGAGATACTCTTTCCCATCCTGCAACTTGTGCTTCTACCTCATGTCTCTGAAGAAAATATTTAGAAGGTGGTAATTCCTTATTTCCCTTACGTGGTAGTCTTCCCTCTAGATACTGATGGTAGTGACAAATTTCATGAGCAATAATTTCATTAAAAGCCCAATTCATCCAATGGAGATTTTTCTCTTTGTCTGGGTTATAGACAATTACTATCTCTATAGAAAGATCTTCCTGGTAAAAATTTCCGTCTATTAGAAAGTCATCTACCTCCTTACTTGGTGCAAAGCTAAGAGTAATTTCGAGATCGTACATTCCCTCGCACTCAAGATAGACAATTCCCTTATTGTGGGTAGCTATAAAAGACATTCCTTTTTTTGCTAGTTCTTCGATATGTGAGGAAAGGTATCTCATTTTGTTTATCTATGAAGCTAAAGTACAAAATCCCCTCGTAGGAAAAAAACCTGTCTCTCGTACGAGGGGGTGCACATACACTATATTACTGAGATAGTGTTTACAGTAAGGGGTTTACTGTAAACTAAAAATGTGATTCATTTATAACTACAGGGAATCCCTCTCTGCCGGATGCCTTGAATAACCATTCTCCCTCCTCAGTGAAAAGATAAGAATATGATTCATTTCAGTTACGAAAAAATTCGCTTACTGAAGTATTGATTTGCTGAGGAATGAAACCTTCCCCACGATCTCTATGATAAGCAACAGTGACCCCAGGTTGAGGAGAAGCGAACGAATGAGGGCCAGTAGGTATAATCTCTTCCATAAGGAAAGATATATCCCCAAGAGAAATTAGGGCTTCTACTTTTTCTCGATCCTGATAATTTTCCATTAGAGTTTTTCCGACTCCAGAAGGGTATCCATCAAAGTGACAGTAAATGCTTTTAATTACTTTGTTACCGGAAGCGTTGGTGGTTTCGATTCCAATTCTAGAAGGTGTTGCCATTTTTTATTTGTTTTAATTGGTTTATGAAATAAAAGTACTAATTCCTCTCGTAGGAAAAAAACCTACAGATTAAAAAATTCTTTAATCTTTTTTATTTCTTTTGGGTTTAATGTGTATGCTCTAAAGTTCCATCTGAAATGTCCTTTTCCTAAAGATCCTCTTTCCCATTCAGAATTCCCTTTCTTGTTTTTATAACGATATTGGGTTTTAACCCCACATTCAACTATCGATTTTAACATTGGCTTAATTGAATCCCCCTTACCAGTAAACATCATATGGGTTATCTTATCAGCCAAAGCACTAAGTCCACTCGAAACACCAGATAGATCTTTTATTCCCCAGGTATCGTGAAGATCAGAAAAATTCCTAACCCTTAAGTGAGAACCGATTTCTCTTACGTCATCGGTTCCCATGTCAGGTAAATTTTTGCTAATGTTATAGGCAATCTCTTTGTATTTGCCCCAATGCGAATCTATATAGTCTAATCCTGAATTTTTCATTCTCCGCTAAATTCATCCTTTGAATCCTCCATAGCTTCAAGAGCTTCTTTTCCTGATAGGAAGTTGAATATGATATGCTCTAGAATTCGATCCGGTGATATTCCCTCCGAATAAAGGGATTCCAGTATCTGAGTTGCTTTTTGTCTGTCTGTCATGGTCTTTGGAATTAAAGTTTAACAATTTCTTCATCTTTAACCTCTATGGAGAATATCTCGAATCCGTCTACGTCTTCTTCATCATACCCACATTCTTCTATTAGGTTTTCTCTTACGAACACCTCGGCTTCCATCCCGGTATCGGATTCGACATGGAAGATTATCGGACCTAACATCCCTGAAAAATTACGGGGGTCTGTAACGATAACACAAAATAGTTTTTTCATTTCATTTGTTTTAATTGGTTTATGAAGCTAAAGTACACAAAAAACCCGTAGGAAAAAAACCTACGGGATAAGATCCTATAAAGAAATCTCAAATCTGTCCTTCATTGCCTGGATTTTATCCTCAGGACACCCATGAACATTTACCCCTCCGTGACGGTTTTCAACTATGATAGTGAATGCGGTATATCCATGACGCGAGGCCATATCTAAGTAAGTATGCATCTCCCATTCCTGAGTAAACGTATTGGATATAACTATTAGAGGTTCTCCCATCTCCATATGGGATTCACACATTGTCTGACACCAATGATGAGCTTCTTTTATCTTAGAAGGAACAAATACATAGTTACTGTTTTCATCTAAGAAAAACATATCAGCTTCGTAATGTACCCCACCCAAAGATCTAGCAAATGTGCTCTTTCCGGAGCCCGGAACTCCTCTTACTAATATTAACCTCTTTTCCATTTCCAAGATTTTTCTAAGTCATTTAAATCAAATTCCACTAACATGTTATCCGCTGCACCGAATATCTGAAGTTGATCCCAGATACCAAAGTCTTTCCAATCTTGGATTTGTTTCTCCCTTTTTGCCTGTCTCATTTCTCCTAGTATATGGAATCTCATATGGGCTCTACATATCTCCGAAACTGTATCTATTGCTGCACCGTTATCCAATATCCAATCCCCTATGGAAGAATCGCTTTCTATAAGTTTTGCTGCTGCTTCATCGTGTCCTGGAGAAGTTGGGAATCCATTTCTAGGGTTTTCCCTTACGCAATCAAATTTGCAGATGTCATGTAGAATCCCTGCCATTATTAAGTTTGGATCCCCTGTAGGAATTAACCTTTCAGTAACAATTTTAATGTGGTGAAATGCAGAAGGCTCGGGATGATAATCAGGACGCTCTCTAAGGAACTTGAGTTGCTCAAGTTTTCTCTTTATCAATCGTGGTGCTCCTTCAATTGCCTTACCAAATTCCATCCTTTAATTTTTGTGGTCCTGCTGATCTAAGGGACCTAATTTTTATTCTTGTAGGCTCACCAGGACTCGAACCTGGAATAGAAGCTTAGAAGGCTACTGTTATATCCCTTTAACTATGAACCTTTTTAATTATAGTGCTAATATACAATTAAATTTCGTAGGAAAACCCCTTATATGAATTTTTTAAGGAATTTTGCTCTCGGACCTCCTCTAAGCTTTCTTAGAGCTGCTTCCCGAATTTGACGAATCCTTTCTTTACCAAGACCTATAGTCTCGGATATTTCCTCCATTGTCTTTTCTTCTCCTCCTAGTCCAAATGACAATTGAATTATCATCTTCTCACGAGGGTCTAATGTTTCTAAAATGGTGGTGACCGCGTCCACTTTCTCGTCGGTATTGAAGTCCTTATCTGTTCTGAAAGTCTCGTCTGAAAGGGTATCTCCCAATGTGAAGTCTTCTTCCCCTATAGGCTCATCTATAGAACTCATAGTGTTTACCGATTTAAGGGATGTCACAACTTTCATTTCGGAAAGTCCGGATTCTTTTACGATCTCCTGGAAAGTGGGATCCCGGTTTTCCCTTACGTTGAAGTCGCTAATGACTTTTCGTATCTTAGCCATATCTCGGATTCGGCTAAGAGGAAGACGAATGGCTTTACCGTTCATGGTTATCGATTCGGCAATGGCTTGTCTAACCCACCAGAGAGCACATGTAATAAATTTGAACCCTCTTTCTCCTTCAAATTTCTGAGCTGCCCGAACGAGACCCAAATTGCCTTCGCTTATAAGATCCTCTAGGGGAAGCCCTTGATTCTGGTACTTCTTAGCTACGGATATAACGAATCGAAGGTTTGCACAGACCAATTCATCCAAAGCTTCCTGTGATCCCTCTTTAATTTTTTCTGAAAGCTCTAATTCTCTTTCTTGGGAAATCATCGGTATAGAAGATACCGCATCTAGATAAGCTTTAAGGGACTGAGTCTCCTTCAGAGTTATCATCTGTGTGATCGTAAATTTTCTGTTCTGTTTCATATTGGGGTGTTTTGTTATAGTGTAAAATTACTAAAAGGTTTCGTAGAAAAAAACCCTAGGGCGAAACTTTTTTAATTTTTTTCGCCCTTAAGACCTTAAATCTTTAGCTTGGAAATGACCTCTGATAGCTCTTGGAGATCAACAGGGTCCATTTCCACCTTTACCGGCTCTCTTTCTTCTTCGTCGATGATTCCTTCAACGTCGACATCTAAAAGATCTTCGTGGTATTCAACATCCCCAGACTGACTAAGAGAATAAAAAAGTTTTGTTCCTATTTGTCCCCTTCGGTTTTTAGTGAACTTCATATGAGGGGTCTGATTGTCTTCTCTTCTAAGCTCAAGCATCCCTGTTGTGTTGTGCTTAAGTTTATTAGACCCTACGAATACTCCTCCTTTTGTTACTTGCTGTATCGCAAGAAAGGTGGTATTTTTACCCGATTCGTTGCCTCCAAGGTTATGGGAAAGCATAAGATCGATCAACCATTTCTCTGCTGCATTACCTGATATATGCAGGGTTTCTTTGACTGTGGATTGTACCTCCGCAAAAGAATCTATAAGAATACAGTCATACCCTTCGGAGAAGACTTTCTCAAGAACCTTTTTAGGATTTGAATCAGCATACTCCCCAAGGAAAAGAATCGGAATGCTACCAAACTTAGGGAATCTCTGAACGTACTGGAAAAGATCGATTCGAGTCATCTCTGCAGATACAAAGAGAACAGAGTGCCCGGACATAGCTAGATCTGAAAGAACATCAAGACCAACCGTGGATTTACCTACACCAGGACCACCGGTAATAATGTAGTTACATGCTTTTGGAATTCCTCCGTCGTTGGAAAAGAACTCATCTATCTCTTTTCCCGTGGTCATATTAACAAATAGATCGGGATCGAAATTCTGGTTTCTCATTTTAACCAATTCTGGTTCTTTTTCGGAGAATCCAGGAATACCCAATTCCTGTCTTTTCTTTTCCGCATTAGCTCTAACTGATGCTGCGATCTTTGCACGAGCCTCGTCGCTCATAGGTTGTCTTACACCTAACAATTCTTTTCTTGCCATTCTTTATTTGTTTTTATTGGTTATAAAGCTAAAGTAATGAATCCCCTCGTAGGAAAAAAACCTAGGAGGGGATATTTTTAGGTTATAAGTAGAATTCTCTTTGTAATCTTTTCGAAGTATTCATAAATCTTCTAATAACTTTCCCCTCTAATTTTCCCTTGAATAACTCTCGAATTTCATTCTCGTCCTTTTTAAGATCATGAAAACCTAGATTCCCCTCAATTTGGGGAGAAAAATTAGAACCTATTTCTTTCACGGAACAAAGAACCAGATTTCCTTTTACTTTTGGAGAGAATGAATTTGGGATTTTTCTAAGACATTGGAATTCTAAATGACCACTTATTTCGGGAGAAAATCCTTCAGGAATTTGGATATCCGGATTCTGGAAACTTAATTGTTTAACTCTGGTTAAAGAGAATTCTTTTGGAACTTTTTCTACATTTGTGTAAATAACTCTTGTCTTCGGGTTAAACCCTTTAGGGAATTCCGCTTTACCAATACTAATTAAATGTCCCGCTTCGGGAGAAAATCCTTCAGGTAAAACCTCCACTTTATCCATGGTAAGGAATGAAGTTACCTTGGGGGAAAATCCTTCTGGAATCTCTGTAATATCCTCTAGAAGTAAAGACCCGTCAATTACCTTTTTTCCTAGAAATTCATCTTCTGTGATTTCGTTTCGATACTCATACCTTAATCTTCCTTCTCTTTCAGCAGGAACCAAGTATCTAACGGTTACCGATTTCATAAATTCTTCTTTCTTCATAATATATGTTTTTAATTGGTTTATGTAATTGATTATGAAGCTAAAGTACAAAATCCCCTCGTAGGAAAAAAACCTGTAGTAAATTTTTTTAAAAAGATTCCAATTGGGAATCCAGAGAGATTATTATAGGAAGTATAGTCTCTAAGCTGGCCTCATCAAAGATAAGAAGGTACAGCATCCAAGCCATGGTATATCCCTCGGAAGAATTTTGAGGGATTTCGTCTAAAAATTGCACAAGAAATTCTGGAGAATATGAATTTTCCATCAGAATAAGAATTCTTCTAACCCCTTCTGATTCTACCCCGGCAACAAGATTTCTAAATCTTCTAAGGTTAGCTAACTCCTCCTCTTCGGTAATTCCCCCTTCAGGCGGAGATATGTTCAGAACTCCTCCTTTAAAAGTGTTCTTTTCTCTATTGCAGAATTGAGTTAGGGAATCATACACCGGAGAGAATTTTTCCATTATCTCTTTGGCTTCCTCTTGTTCCAGAACTCTGGAGAAGAAAAAGGCCACAGCCGATAGTTTACGACTTTTCTCGTTTCCCTGTTGTAAAAACCAACCTATTCCTGTGAATTGGCTCTTTAGGTATTCGGTTACTCCCATAGAAATTATTTTCTCAATGACTCTTTCTGGCGAAGTATGTTTTCTGATATCTCGTTAAAAGTTAGACCCCTACCAGTCACGTCAACAACTCGACTAACCTTCATCCCTGGAGTAAGGTCGATAGGATCACCTGGAATTTCTTTTCCCCTTAAAGCTCTCTTTAGCAAAGTGCGAATTTTCTCTTTCATAACTTTTATATTTGGATTGATTAATAAAACAAATTTAAGGTTTCTTTTCGTAGGAAAAAAACCTACCCGAATATTTCTTTTACCTTCTTTTCGATCAAATTCAGTTGTTTTGGATTATCGAAAGGGTTCATGAACCCTCTAGGGGATTCCATAGTGAAAACACACTTTGTGAAATATGAATCAGGAAAAAATCGACTAGAAGCCTTTTCTAGAATCTCTGAACACTTCTCTTCTGAGGTAAGTAGAACACAGATCCACCCTTCTGGGGTTTCTTTAAGTATTACATAGGGATGATTAAATATGGCGTGCATAAAAACATCACCTCTTTTGAACTTTGTGGGATTTCGGTTTGAACATGTTCCTGGAAGGCATTTTACCCATGCCATGATTTTAGATTTATCCAAGGAAGATCCTAGTCCTTCCAGTTTCTTTATGAGTTCGAATTTATCCATTTGCCTTTTGTTATAAGGTAAATCTACTAAATCCTCCTGTAGGAAAAAAACCTTTTATGAAAATAACTGTGGGTATTCTTCTCCTATTTCCCTTTGGGTCATTCCAAATCTAGAGACTAGCATTCCTTTTATATCGTAGGGATGCCCTTCATATTCAACCAATGGCCATTCTCCCTCCTCTTTTATCGAATAAGATATTCCCATGTATTCTAAAAAATCTTGGAACTCTTTATCCATGTCGGGATCTACTCCCATGAAAGTAAGTCTCTCTATCTTTTCTCTTTTTGGTTCATTAGGAGGTGGTATCATTCTTTTTATATCTCGTCTTGGCTTAAAGATTTCACCCTTGCTCTCAAAAGAGCTGCTGCCTCTTTCCTTCTTAAAGAATCTAATATTGTTATGGCAAGATCATCTGCTTCGTCCTCATGGTCTTGATTTCTTTCCCCGCTGTGACCTAGCCTTTCGTGAGCTATCTCATGTGCTTCTATGGCAAGAAGGTGGTTGTCCGTTAGTCCTTCCTTCTGAACCCTTTCCCCGTCTATGACGATAACCCCTTCCCCAGGCATAAGAGCTCCTATGGAGTTGTCCAGGGATTCCAGGCTTCTTCTTACGATAGGGTAAGCCATAGATTCTTTGTAGATGACAAGGACTTTAAACCCTGGATCTATCCTAGACCCAAAAGATATGATTCCCTCGCCTTTCATTTTTTCTTATATGTAAGGTAAGAAATTATAACCAGAGAGATTAAAGCTGCCGGTACTATAAAAGCAATGATGATTTCTAGATTCATAATATTTAGTATTTTTGGTTAAAGTAAATATAAGAATCCCTCTCGTAGGAAAAAAACCTACTCCTTCTTATTTCCAGATCCCCCCGAGAGAATACTCAGTAATATGAGGGCACCGAACCAAGTCTCCAGGCTGTACTCTATCCCAAGACCAAGGAGCCTTAAAGAAAATATGAATACGAATGGCATAGCTATAACTATACCGATTCCTAACACCACAAGTAGCAGAGTTAGAAGTATATTACTCTTATTTTTAAAAAAGAGGTTTAAGATTTTTCCCATAATATTGATTGTTCTGTTTCTATTTTATTTGGAAGGGCTTTCCCTTCCTTTTCACACCTTTCTAAAATCTTCCGGCAAAAAGATTCCGGAAACTTTACTTTGTCGTAAACCCTAGTCTCTCCGGGATAGTGAATCCAAACGGAACACCCTCCAGGTTTAAGGCTCAAATGGTTTTTTCTATATTCGTCTCCTACTTTGAACATTCTAACCTTTTTAAAAAGTAAAATTTCATATCCCTTTTATATTATATTAGGGTAAATGTAATAAGTTTCCCCGTAGGAAAAAACCCTACACTTTATATTTTCCAAGGACAACCCTTTGAAAATCCTCAGGTCTAACATCATCGTGAAAGAGAGAATTTGGATTGCTCGCTCTTGCCACACATTTATAACATGTGAGACGATCAGTCTTGGAATCCACAAGAGAAGAGTTCTTATTGCAGACGTGGCACACTAGCACCTTCATCGACTCGGGCTTATAAGCTTTTCTTTTCATTGTCCTAGGAATTTTTTAACCTCTTCTATTCTAGGGTCCAATTTGGCATCTGGAATTTTAGACTCCATAAACTTCCTCAGGGTTTCGCATTTTTCATATTCCTCCTGAAGTATAAAAAGAGCGGACATTCGATTCAATGCATTTACCAAATTTTCTTTCTTTGTTGCGGAGTTGTCCTCGTTCACAATATTATTAGGATCCAATTTGATAGCTTCGTAAGCTTCATTACAGTTCTTAATAAATTCTTTTCTTGCTTTAGCTTCTTTTTCCATTTCCATCTCTTTAATAATTGCGTCTTCATCTAAGAAGTCATCATCTTCGTCGTCGTCAAAATAGTTTCTCATATCTCTAAAAGGTGACAGGTTTTAGACCATCCGTTTTCTTTGATGTCCCTAAACAAAGTACCTCCTTCGCAGATTATTTCCAATTCTCCTTCGAAGTCGGTGGATGTGTCTTTTCTAATCTTTTCTCTAACAATAGCTCCACCCGCCATAGACACTTTATTATGTATCTCATAGTGCGAGGCCTTCTTGTCTGTGGTACAAATAAATCTAGTGGCTCCCATTTGTTGTTTGTTTTGACAAATATGGGATCATTTCCCGTAGGAAAAAATTAGGTGTTCCTTAACCCCTTTAAATACCCTTTAAATGTTTTCTTTTCGGCCGCACTCATTCCGGCATGAAAAGACTTAAATTCTCCGCCTTTGGCCAAAAATTCTTTTACCAATTCCTCTTGTCCTCTTTCTTTTCTGTTCTCGTTCATTTCGATTAGATTTAATGGTTAATAATTATAAGGCAAATCTACTAATTCCCCCTGTAGGAAAAAAACCCACACAAAAACTTTTTACCAGAAAGGTCCTATATAATAACGGGTACGTACGGGAGGGCTAATCCTCTTTGTCCTCAACGAGAACAAGTCTTGCAGAATCTCCTCCAAAGACTTCGATCCCTTTTGATATGTACACGGTCTCGGTAAAGATCTCCCCGAAGGCCTCGCTCCAGATTCTATCCCTTGCCCAGACTCGTGAAGGCTGGATCTTCCCCAGAAGAGAATTTATGTACTTCCCTTCTTTTACGAAGGGTAACCTAAGTCCCGCAGCCTTAAGGGTGTCCTCACTAGGAAGTCCCTCTCTCATCAAATTACCATTTGGACGAATCCATTCCGGATCTACCCCAAGGGCTAGAAGTCTAGTCTTCTCTTCTACTCTATTTTCTATGTAAACCTTCATTCTCTTTCTCGTAGGCCCGCCCAGACACTATCTTACTACTATAGTGTTTTCCGAGAGCCCCTTTAGGTCCCTGGTCTCCAATGACCCCGAAGTCATCTATAGGTCTAGTCTCCCCGTAGACCTCTATTGGGATCTACGGGAAGGCTAGTTCCTGAGCCATGGTACAAATGTAAGGCCTTTTCTCGTAGGAAAAAAACCCTCTCGCGGGAGGACCGCCCATACAATATCTTAGTAATATAGTGTCTTTTCAGACACGGTAAACGAGTCTCTTTTCAGACCCGGTAAACGAGTCTCTTTTCAGACACGGTAAACGAGTCTCTTTCTTATATGTATTTAAAGGTGGCTGTGAGAAGGTCCCCGTAGTTGTATTCCATCTATATTATGGAAGTATATAGTACCGCTTTTGATAAGAACAGATCTGACCTCTTTTCCAAATTTTGTTCCTCTGGGTATTCTGGTTATCCCTTCAGCGAATATAGCTCCGCCGTTATCAAAAACCACCCCTTCTGGCAATTGGGCCACCTCTCCTAGGTTAAGGGATCCGACATTCCTGAATGTGACATTGGGTGGAAGGGAGGTGATCCTGTAATCCCCCAGATTAATATAATATTCGTCACCACTGCCAACCACAATCCTTTCCCCTTCCTCGGAGTACGAGATTCCCCCTCCTTCCAGTGCTCTTATGAATTGTTCTCCGCTCATCTAACTATATATCTCCAAGATTTTTTTCCTACGAGAAAAAGTCGTATATTTGACTCATGAACAAAGAACTAGATCTACTAATCCAAATAGAGGGACTGACCGGTGCAGGATCCCAGAAGGTCAAACAAGATCTCATCAGGGACAACATGTCGCCAGAGCTGGAGACGATCATCAGGATTTCATTTGACCCATTCCTCACCACAAAGCTACACAAGCTTGAGGTGCTACCCGAGTCTTCAAATGATCTTCCGACAGAACCATTTCCTACTCTAAAGGGACTCTCAGAGAGACTCTTCGCAGCCCCGGCAGCCAACGACTCTCTACGTAAAGAGGCACATGATCTAGTCAACCGATCTCCACTCTCACTAGAGCAGAGAAAGATGCTAGCAAAAATTCTCACCAAGCGTGTCAACATAGGTATAGGAGCCAAGCTCATCAATAAAGCTCTGGGCTCGGCTCTAGTACCAGATCCGTCTCTAATGCTCGCAGAAGACGACGAGTCACAGATAGCAAAGTGGCCAAGGATAGTCATAGAGGAGAAGTACGACGGAGTAAGGGTAATCGCCATAGTTAAAGGAGATGACGTGACCTACTTCACCCGTGCCTTCAATGAGCTTCCCGCAAGGTGCCTACAGAAGATCACGGAAGAGATAAAGTCTCTCTTAGAAGGAATAGAGATGCCAGAGGGAATCTTCTTCGATGGAGAACTCACGGACTCCAACCGCAAATCTGTCTCAGGGAAGGTCACACAGATGCTTAAAGGGAATCCACAAGACTCCATAGGTGATGACATGCTCTACAACATATTCGATGTGGAAGAGATCTCCACACTAGAGAAGGGAAAGGGCACAAACCCTTTCTCGAGAAGAAGGGAACTACTAGAGACCATGTTCAAGTCCAAGAAATTAACCCACATAGTAGAGAAATACGTAGACCAAAAGGAGGTCTACCCATTCACCTCATTAGTCCTCGCAGCCTCCATCACAACAGACGACCACTCTCTCATACACAAGACCTACAAAGAGCTTGTAGACATAGGAGGAGAAGGTGTCATAGTGAAATCACCAGATCACCTATATGAGTGCAAGAGAAGCAAGTCATGGATCAAGATCAAAGAGGTCAACGACTGTGATCTCATAATCAAGGGCCACTACCCAGGAGAGGGAAAGAGAGAGGGATTCATAGGCGGTCTCATCTGCGAAGACTCCTCAGGGGAGGTCAAAGTAAAGGTCGGATCAGGGTTCACCGAAGAGGATCTGAAGGTCCTGAGTGGGAACCCAGATGGGCTGATCGGAAAGGTGGCAGCTGTCCAGTACAATGTCGTAATCAACGACAAGTCTGGAGGTTGGTCTTTATTTCTACCGAGATTCGTAGAGGTAAGGGAAGACAAGGTCGAGGCTGACGACATGAGGGGACTGCTAAAATAAACGGGGCGAGGGGACGAGGCGAGAGACCGGAGAAGCCTCGGAAACAAGGTCACGCAAGGGAAATCTTTATTGGGTGATGGATTCTGGGAAAATTTACCACGGAATCCCACTAATTACCAGAAATTACCACGGAATCCCAGAAATCCCCACAGGGGAAGAAACCCTAGGTGATTTCGGGGCATCGGGGAAATCCTTTTTAACCCTGGGTGGTTTTAGGGGCTGGTCCTAGAGAGGACTTGCCAAGGGGTCCTCACAATTAGATTTACTATTGGGTTTACTATTGGGTTCCTCTTAGATTTACTATTGGGTTTCTTCGGTCTCAACAATTAGGTTTAGTCGAGTCTGGTCTCTCTAATCTGGTCCTTTCATCTCCCGGTTTACCTTAGAATTTGATTTGGGTATTCCCTTTAGAAACCTTGTTTACGTGGATCTATTTTTAGAAGAAAACACATATGGAAAGAGAAGAGTTTAAGAGAATGTTGAAAGAGAAGGGTTACCCTTGTGAGGAATCGGAAGGAAGACTCATAGTAGGTAGGACGTGGAATAATATAGACCTTTCTTGGGTGAAGTCAATTCCTTCTGGGATTGTATTTAGTAACAACTTCACTGTTAACCTGGACTCTCTGGAAGCCATTCCTTCTGGTGTGGAGTTCAAGAACACATTGGGTGTCTATCTGGCTTCGCTAAGAAGAATTGACCCTTCTGTGAGATTCTTTAATCTTAGCTCAGTCATATCCCCTATACTGGGTGGAACTATAGAAGGTTCTATCATTTGGTCTTTTTCTTTTAGTGTTCCTGGTATAGAGAATTATAGGGTACTTAATAACATGATCTCTATGGGTTTATTTTGGAGAAGCTAATCTATGGAAAGAGAAGAGTTTAAAAGAATCTTGGAGGAGAAGGGTTACCCTTATGAAGAGACACTAACGAGAATAATGGTAGGTAAACATAGAAATTCTATAGATCTATCTGAGTTAAAGTCTATCCCTTCTAACGTCGTATTTAGGAATATGGGATCCCTTAGTCTAGACTCTATAGAAGCCATTCCTTCTGGTGTTGTGTTTATGAATGGACTATATGTCTACTTTAACTCTCTAAGAAGAATTCACCCTTCTGTGAGATTTCTTAACGAGGGTGAAAGAATCTATACCTGTACTAAAACTGTAGGGGCTGTTACTATTTGGTCTTTTTCTTTTGGTGTTCCTGGTATAAGCGATTATAGGGTACTTAATAAGATGATCTCTATGGGTTTATTTTGGAGAAGCTAATCTATCTATAAGAAATCTTATTAGAGTTCAGTAGACGTGTTCTATGACGGTATTACATGAATCTGGGGAAGAGAAATGAGATGGGACGCCGCGGGGGGTCTGGGTTAGGGTTCGAAAGGACCCGTTTTGGTTTGGATATATAGGGTATATGACAAGAGAAGAGTTTATAAAGGTGTTGGATGGGAGGTATTCCTATGAGATTCAGGGGAATAATGTGGTTGTTTATGGAAAGTATACCACTAATTTGGATTCCCTCACTTCTCTTCCTCCGGGGGTGAAGTTCAAGAGCGAAGCGGATGTCTGGCTGGAATCTCTCACGAGTTTACCCACCGGGATATCGTTTGAGAACAAAGGGAATGTGTATTTGCGTGATCTCACTTCCATTTCCCCTATGTTTACTTTCGGGAATAAAAGGGATGTCCATTTGGGTTCTCTAACAGGAGGATGGTTTTCCGAATGGAATGGAAATATAAAAGGGATAGAGAGTAAGTGGTTACTAAACAAGATGATTAAAGACGGGGTATTTGAAAGATGACTAGAGAAGCGTTTATAAAGGAATTAAAGGAGAGAGGTTACTCCTATGATATAGAGAGGGATAAGATAGTGGTGACCTATGGAGGGAATGTCCATTTTCATGATCTCACTTCTCTTCCGGCTGGTGTTGTGTTTAGGAACAAAGGGCATGTCCATTTGGATTCCCTTCCTTCTTTTCCTCCTGATGTCACTTTCGAGAACGAAGGTCATATTCTTTTAAATTCCCTCTCTTCTATTTCTCCTGGCATTGTGTTTGAGAATAAAAGGGATGTCTTTTTGGGATCTTTAATAGGCGAATGGTCTGACGATTGGGCGGGTAATATAAGAGATATAGACAGTAATAGGTTACTGAACAAGATGATTTCATTGGGGTTATTTGAAAAGAGAAGATGACAAGAGAAAAGTTTATAAAGTTGTTAGACGAAATGGGATATTCCTATAAGATAGAAGGGAATAAGATAGTTGTTACTCATAAAGGAACTGTCCATTTGAATTCTCTCACTTCTCTTCCTCCTGGGGTGGAGTTTAGAAATAGAGGGGATGTCTATTTGAGCCGTCTCACTTCTCTTCCCCCCGGAGTGGAGTTTAGAAATAGAGGGGATGTCTATTTGAGCCGTCTCACTTCTCTTCCCCCCGGAGTGGAGTTTAGAAATAGAGGGGATGTCTATTTGCCATCTCTCACTTCCATCTCTTCTGATGTGAAGTTTAATAATGAAGGGTATGTCAATTTGGATTCCCTCACTTCTATTCCTTCTGGGGTGGAGTTTAGAAATGGAGAGAGTGTCTATTTGAGCCGTCTCGCTTCTCTTCCTCCTGGGGTGGAGTTTAATAATAAAAAGAATGTCTTTTTGGTATCTCTAACAGGAGATTGGTTTTCTGAATGGAAAGGTAATATAGGGGAGATAGACAGTAATAGGTTACTAAATAAAATGATTAAAGACGGGTTATTTGAAAGATGATCATAAATGGGCTTTTAGCCTTATTTTTTCGCATAGACCTTTTCTTGGTCTTAGACGTTCTCCTTAGAATTGGATTTTTTTGAAACGGGATTGACCTTATATTTGAGGGACCTTAATGAATAAGAATGGGGGAAGAAGACTTCAATAGACATATGGAGCAGGAAGACTTTAAGAGAGTTCTTACTAGGAGAAGAATCCCTTATAGAGTAGAGGGAAAGAGACTTATAGTGGGCAGGTGGCGGAGTGATATGGATCTTTCCGGGGTGAAGACAATTCCTTCTGAGACTGTGTTTAATAATATGGGAAGTATCAATCTTCCCGATATAGAAGAGATCCCTTCTGGAGTTGAGCTTAGGACTTCATTTGTCCATTTGTATGCTCTAAAAAGAATTCACCCTTCTGTGAGATTCACTGATTCGACCTCGGTGATCTCTCCCCTATTGGGAACTGGGGATTTCCCCTTTCGGGTTCCTGGCATAGAAGATTTTAGGGTACTTAATAAGATGATATCATTGGGGTTATTTTGGAGAAGGCAAAGAGGATGACAATAGAAGAGTTTAAAAGTGCATTAGACCAAAAAGGAATCTTCTACGAGATGGAGGAAGAAAGGCTAGTGATAGAGTGTTATTCGGATTTAAAGCTAAACCGAATAAAGACCATTCCCCCTGGAGTTATATTCAGATATTGGCTCAGCGGGGTTTACCCAGCGGTTTACCTTAATGACCTAGAAGAAATTCCTCCAGGGGTCGAATTTATGGGAGGACGGATTTACCTGAATTCATTAAGAAGAATAGACCCTTCAGTAAAGATTGGAAGTAATTGTGTGATGGTTTGTCCTATGTTAGGGGAAGAAACTATTAACGATGTGCCGGTGATTTATCATTTCCTATTTGCTATTGACGGCATAGAGGATTGGAGGATTTTGAATAAGATGATCTCTGTAGGTTTATTTAATATAAGATAAAGTATGGAAATAGAAGATTTTAAGAGAACCCTAACGGAGAAAGGGTACATGTGTGAAGAGAAGGAGGGTAAGATCATAGTGAATAGAACAAATCTGAACGAGATAAACATAACGCTCGACCTATCCGATTTAAAGACAATTCCTCCGAATGTCATATTCAGAAATGTGGGTAATGTCAATCTCTCGTCCATAGTGGAGATTCCCCAAGGCGTGGAGTTCGAGAATCATTCGTTTGTATACCTGACTTCGCTAAGAAAAATCGATCCCTCTGTGAGATTCTCAGGGTCTTGTTCTATCGTTTCCCGTCTTCTAGGAGCAGAGATTTGTGAGGATGGATCTTTTAAAAACGGGTTTAAGTTCTTTACGTTTGGGATTAAGGGAATAAATGATGTGAGGATAGTTAATATGATGGTGGGATTGGGACTATTTGAAAGGAGGGTTTATGGGTGAAGAAAGACGAAAGTTTATAGCATTGTTGGAATCTCTTGGGTGTTACTGTAGAGTAGAAGACGGAAAGACTATCGTCTATGTTCCTGAAGGGAGTAAAACCTATTCTATAATTCTTAACAGTGTTAATTCTATTCCGCCCGATTTCGTCTTTAGTGTCCCAGGAGATGTGTGGATGGATGTGGACGCGATTCCTCAAGGGGTGGAATTTAGAAACGGGGGAAATGTGATTCTGGCTTCGACTAGGAGAATACATTCCTCTGTGAGGATTTTGAATGAAGGAGAATTTGTTATAAGGCCATTCCAATCAGAGGGAAACCTTTTAGGGGAAGGGGAATTCAAGTTCAAGGCGGAGGGAATTTCGAATAGAAGAATTCTTAGGAAGATGATCGAAATAGGACTATTTGAAAGAAGTGTGAACGAGTAAGGAAGGAAAATCGTTTATGAAGGAGTTGGAAACCCTTCCGATCAATGTGACCTATGGACAAAGGGGGGAAAAGATCACAGTGGGAAGAGGAAGAAAGGAACCGTTTTGGTTTGGATATATAAAGTAGATGACAAGAGAAGCTTTTACAAGGGAATTGAATAAGAATAACTATTCTTATAAGATTCAGGCGGGAAGGATTGTGGTTACTCAAGATGGATCCGTCTGGCTGAGCTATCTTAGGGATTTGCCTTCCGGGGTGGAGTTCAGGAATGGAGCTAATCTCAATTTGGAGGGATTGAAGGTCTTGCCTTCTGAAACGAAATTTAATAATAAAAGGTATATTTGGTTGTCGTCTCTAGCCAGTTTGCCCTCTAAAATTGTTTTTATGGAGGGTCAAAATCACGACGTTCATCTCGGATCCTTCACTGGAGGATGGTTTTCCGAATGGAATGGAAATATAGAAGGAATAGACAGTAATAGATTACTGAATAAGATGATTAAAGACGGACTATTTGAAAGATGACAAGAGAAGAATTTATAAAGATATTAGAAGAGAATAAATACACCTATGCCATTCAAGGGAATAAGGTGGTTGTTACTTCTGAAAACGATATACATTTTGGAAAACTCGAGAGCTTGCCTCCTGGAATACTATTCGAGAATAAAGGAGGTGTCTATTTGACCTCACTCGAGAGTTTACCTTTCGACGTCGTGTTCAGTAATAAAGGGATCGTCTGGTTGGAATCCCTCGAGAATTTACCTTCCGGGGCGGTGTTCAATAATGAGGGAGAGGTTTATTTTGGCTCACTAACCGATTTACCCTCCGACGTTAGATTTAATAACGGGGGAAATATCTATTTGAAATCATTTAAGAGCTTGACTTCATCCGCTGGATTCAATAATGGAGGACATATCTATTTGAATTCTCTTACAAGTTTTTCCCGTGAAGTTGAGTTTAATAACGTAGGAGATGTCTATTTGGAATCCCTAACAGGGGATTGGTTTTCTGATTGGAAAGGAAATATAGAAGGTATAGATTCTAAGAGACTACTGAACAAGATGATTAAAGATGGGGTATTTGAAAGATAACCCATTCCGATTTTAAATATATAAATTATGAGAGTAAATAATTTTAATGATTTCCTACTAGAGAAAGAAATCAAATCCAAAATCATAAAATTCTTGCACGATGGGTGTAAGATGGTAAGGGTAGATGATGCTATTAATGAAGGATCTGTAGATAGAGCAGATTACGAGCTGGATAGACTTATTAATAAAGCCAAAGCCGAAGGAAATGGAACACCGATCATAAAAGAATTTATTCCCGAAGTTAAAGCACTAGTGAAAAAATTTGCAGATTCTGGACAATCTGGAGGATCTGCTCCTTTTACGACTTCGGTAATAGTTAAGGTGATAGAAAAACTTCTGAAGCAAGAACCACTTGGTGGCATAGACGGAACAGATGATGAGTGGGTCAGTCTCTCAGATATGGGAGATAACGAATCCTATCAAAACAGCCGTCTAAGCTCGGTTTTTAAGAACGGTAAAGACGGAAAACCTTATTATCTAGACGCTATCGTTTTTAAGGTTAAAGACAAAGATTACACTTTCACCTCAGGTTCAGTTGATCTTCCGGATCTTGCAGGAGACGGAAAAGGGGGAAAAATCGGATCTGCACAGTACATTAAAAGCTTCCCTTTTGAACCGAAAACTTTTATCATCGAAGTTGACGAGAAAGAGTACAGAAAGAACGAGGATGGAAGTTTAACCCCAGAAGATGGTGGAGGATGGTGGGAATCTTGGGTAAAAGATCCGAGCCAATTGGATGAAGTCTGGGAATATTACGATAGAAAATAGATGAAACACATTACCCTTTTCGAGGCTTACACTAAGAAGACCACTTGTGAGAAGTGCGATCATTCCTGGAAGATAGAGAAAGAGGACAAGCACCCTTATCTATGTCACGCATGCGGATATGATTCTAAAGAAGGAAAATTTAATCCCAAAGAACTTGAAAGATTTTGGAAAAACTACGAGGTAAATGACTAGAGAAGAGTTTATAGAGACATTAAAAATAGAAAAGTGAAAAATATAATCTCTTACGAAAAATTCATAAACGAGAAAAAAAACCCTTGCTGGCCTGGATATAAACAGATAGGTACAAAAAAGAAAAAAGGAAGAATTGTTCCTAACTGTGTAAAGGAATGATTTTAAATATTTCTAAATAGAAATAATAGATCTAAGCTACATCTAAATTAGAATAAGAATTCTCTCCTTCACCTTCCCTTTTAGCATATTCTTTAGGAAATTCCTCTTTTGGAGGAAGATCTGCATATTTAGGAACGAAATACCTATGGAAATTTAACATACCATTAGTCCATCCAGTAATATAGGTATCTGCGTTTTTATAGGATTCATAAAGTTTTATTTGTTCCAATAGCATAAGCTCTGTTACAAATTTTTCGCCTACTTTTTCTATAGCATCATTTAAACTTGAATATCCATATTCTTTTAATTTTTTTAGTGTGTTTTCTATTGTTTTTTGCCCGTGAGATATTGAAGCCCACATTGCAGTTCCTATGCAGTGATTCACTAAAGGGCTTGTAGTTTCTAGACCTTTATCTTTTACATTTTTATCATAGAATGTTAGCTCATAAACTTTTCTAGCATTATCATCGGTCATCTCGAAGAATCCTTTTGCAACCTCCAATGGACTTGTTATCCCTAGAAGAGCTGCGGTAGATTTCCAAGTTGGCCATATGGTTCCCCTAGATGTGTGCCATCTATTAGATTTACTTGTTCCTGTGATAGAGCTAACGCTATCTTTTAAATGCGGATTGATTGCCAATTTATATTCTTTTCCTTCGAAATTCAGTGTTCCTGTTTTTGTGTCAAACTCATAAGGACATGGATCTTTAGCTGGACCGGTATCCCTAGTGTCGTCAGATAATCCTCCCTCTTTTTTACTATTGAAGATGTACATATCTTTAATGATATCCCCAGTGAGTTTTAATTTGTAGTCCAAAGCTCCTTCTTCTTTCCACTGTTTATCATAATAAGGAAGAGTTAATCCTGTATCTATATAAGGCTTTAATTCCGGTTTTTTAGCCTTTAGTGATTTTTCTTTTAGATCCAATATATTCTTGGCTAGTTTTTGATCATATAACTTACCCGAATCTATTAGAGCTTCTTTAAATATGAGAATATCGTTGGGGTTCGAAAGATCTATTCTATTTATACCACTTAAACTATTAAGAGCTTTTTGGGTTTCCCCGTTAAAATAGCAGGTAATACCATTTTTAAGAGGTCCAGATTTAGATTTAAGAAACCCTAATTCTTTAAGTATAGCTTGGAGGTGAGAATTTCCTTTTATATTTATTATATTTTTCCCTAAAACCGTTTTTCCTGCGGATTCGATAAGAGGATTTAAGATTGAATCTGCCAATTCATTATCTTCTTTATTTAATTTATCTAATGCGTCAGAAAGAATCTTTTTTCCTAATTCGGTTCCAGCCGAAATTGTTTCCTTTTTCAATTCTTTTTCTAGATCCGAATCTCCCTTCATTTTCAGCAGTTCTTCTTCGGGTATTTCAAAAATTTTACCTTTCGGATTTGTTTCTCCGGATATTTTAACGAATTGATCTTTAGATTGGTCGTAATAATATTTTCCCACTGAAGAAGAATTTTTATAATCCTCCGATTTATCAGGTTCTTCTTCTTTATCTTTATCCTCAAATATAGGAAAATAATTTTTTACGAAATCCTGAAAATTTTCAAATACTGGCCTCATCTAATTGTTTTATTTATATATCTTTACTAAAAAATTCTATACCCCTAATACCTGGGTTAATAAAAGGTCTTTAAATGTTTCTGCCCCTGTTTTTTCTATATCTCCCCTCATCATAGAAAACACTTGGGATCCTACAAATTCATTGCTTCTTAGATCCTTTTCATAAAAGTCTACAAATTCGGAAAATCCAAGATCTCTCATTGAAGATATAGCAAAATCGTTAGCTTCTTTTTCTACCCTTTGGTAAAGGTTAGAAAATTCTCTCACATCTCCTTTTTTTGCGTAATTGAAATATGCATCCATTTCACCCCTTTTCTCTTGATCGCAATGGAAAGATTCATGGATAGCTATGAATAATTTAAAATCTGGTAAATGTCTAGCCTTTTTATTTATTGCAACTTTATTTTCTCCTATGTAAACCCCGATTATAGAATCTTGGGAATTAAATTCAAAATAGTGTATAGAAATTTCTTTCCTATTAAGACCCCACCATTCACAAACCCCTGGTATAAATTCTTCTTTAATTCCTATTTCTATTAGAAAATCTTCTATGGATAAAAGCCCTGGTATTACCATATTTTATATATCATATTTTTTATCTACGGGATTTTACCTATATTTATAAAAATAATAAAATAGAATAATGAATAAAATAAAAATTGCTTTTGATCCTAAAACGGGTCTTTACATGGGGAATAACCCGGATCTAAGATCACATTCAACCCGAAAAATTTTGGTTGACGGAGAAGAGATTCAAAATCCATTTGGAACTTCAACCGTAGTACTTAAAGGAAAACCTAGTAAAATAGAATCTATCACAACAGGAAGAAATTTCATCGGGTGGGAGGATCTGAAAACAGGAACAAGTATCTCGATAGAAGAATACGATTCTTTAAAAAAAGAGATGACCCAAAACGGGGTACAAGATGAAGATACCTACGAATGGGAATTTGAAGAGATAGAAGATCAAGTAAAATTCCTAAGGTTCGATAAGACTTGGACCCGTAAATACACAGAAGAACCGATAGTAGTAGAATTGGAGATAGAAATTATAGAGCATCCAGTAAGTGAAATCCCAGAAATAATTGGATCTTTTAGTACAGGTGGAAATTCTATATTTGATACTATTTGTGAATATCGTTTAAATTCTGCTCATCTTTTTAGAAAAAGATGCGAGCACTTTGGGATAGTAAAAGCCAAAACCGAAAATGAAAAAGGAAATGTTTACTGGCTAGAAGATAGGTATAAAGATTTTAGATTTTCTAAACTAGGGGGAAATTATTGTTCGAGCGACGAATTAAATAGATCTGTTAGAACTACTGCAAGAGGAACATACGAAGAACTAAAAAAACTTCACGAATCTAATGTGGAAAAAATAGATAACATCATCAAAGATTGGATTTCTAAACAAGATAAAACAAAAATAGATCCCATAACTTTAGGAAAAGAAATTTCATTTCTGTCCTCATTGATGGAAAGAGTTAGGAAGATGGAAGTAAAAAAGGTGGATTATCCTTCTCAGAGATCTATAGTGGCTTCTATATCTTCTCGTCTGGAAGATCTTAAAGGAAGTTTAAATTGAAAAACAGAATATAAATATTATGGAAAAACTTATTAAAAAATACGGAAGGCATTTTCTATACACATTGTCAGTTTCCGTTTTTTTGACTTCTTGTGCAGAAGATAAACACAAGTTAGATGGACAAATAATTAAGGTAAGAGGTGAATATTTTAGGCTAGAAAATAGAATGGGTAATGCATATATTCTTGAACCTGTAAAAATTGATAGCACTGCTGTTATTTTAAATGACAACTAACGTTATGCGGTTTTGTCTTGTTGCCAATAAAATAAGACCTAATCTTTAAATTAAACACTAAAAATGGAAAGAACAAAACAAACTGAAAATTTAACCCAATGTGGCAATAAGTCAAAACCACTGTTAGTGGCAGTTAAATCTGCTTGTTATCAGTATAAAAGTGATTTAAAATATGTAAAAAACGTGTCTAAAATATGGTACGGAAAACCATATAGAGGTTTAATTACTAAAATATCAATAGCGTGGCACAATTTCTATTGGCACGTTCTTAAAAGGTAATTACTTTAAAAAACTTTAAAAAATTAAACTTTAAAATATAGTTAATGAAAAAGAATATTATTGTTAAAGAAATTTCTACTTATATTGAATCAGAGCAAATTGAGATAGTTTATATTACCTTACCCCAAAGAACAGAGATTTCCGCCTCTCTGCGGCATAAAGATATATCCAAAGCGTTTGTCTTTAATTTTAATAGCAAACTATTAAAATACCACCCACAAGAAACTAAAAAAACAATTCATTTTAATTATGGGGTTGGGATAGCTAAAACAGAATGGATGTATACAGACAAAATATCCGGCGTAGAAGATTTTAGTAAAAAAAGAGAGAGGAGTGATATGAAAATTGATATTGCATTTCCAAAAGTAGTTAAAGATATAAGTATCGAAACATTTAATGATAATTAATTACGCATAACGTCCGACGATAAACAATCTTTTTAATGTTGTTTATCATTTGTTAGGTTTAGTTAAATTATTGTTTTACAATTAAAAATATAAATATGGACAATATTAAATTAACATCAGTAATTCCACAGGAACAAAACACTATCTTTTTTATGCAAGATAATGGCGCAAGAGAAATTCTAAAACTTTGTGAAAACGGAGATATTTTCGTAAAAGGTAAACTTGCAGAAAATGACAAAGAAGTTGTGAATGCTTTAAGAGAATTTCTCAAAGGACAGGGTTTCCTAAAATAGCCTATAACGTTTTGCAGGTAGGCGATAGTGCCGCTTACCACAAATTTTAAATCGAAGCACTCAGGCTCATAGCGGCATTTTGCCTACCTGCTGTTAGGTGTCTGTAAAAAATAAATTTAGCGCGGGCGAATTAAACAAATTACAAAATGCAAAAAGCTATTAAAGTATTACAAGACAAAATCAATGAGTGTGAAAACATGAAAACTTGGTTTGAAACTGAGTTATTAAAACACCAACACGCAACTGCCGACCAAACAGAAGTCCAAAGACTTAAAATTGGGCAACAAGAAGCTGTTGATATAAGCAAAGAGTGTTTTGATGCTATTGATATGTTAACCAAGTAGGATGTTGATTGTGTTGGGTGCGTGGGAAATTTATTTTTTATTGCACCTAACGTAAAAATATAAAAACAGTAACGGAATGAAAGAATTAGAGATAAAAATACTTGAAGAAGTAACCAATGGAACACTTGACACAAATGACATACTACGTAAGTTATTGTTTTTATATGGTGTTACCGAACGTTATTTTTATCATTACTCATACATTTCACCAAATGGAAATGGTAACATAAATACTAATGAGTTGATAGAATGTACCAAAGATTTTTATGATAAAATAAAATCTGATAAAAGAGATACTGACTTACATAAACCAGTAAAATATATGAGTGATGATATACCAACAGATAAGAAATTACGTAAGATTTTATATGTTCGGTAACGGAAAATAATAAAAGCAGTGCGAATTTTAAAAATAAATATAATATGGAAGAATTAGTAAATTGTCCTCTTTGTGGGAGGGAGGAAGAATACGGACAAATGTACGAATATAGAGGTGCATTAGCTTGTTGTGATTGCATTGAAGAAGCAAGGGAAAAAAGAGATGCTGAACGTGCTGAAATAATCGAAGAGCAAAAACATAAAATAGACAGATTTAAAGGAATTGATTTAAGTGATAGCACAATTGGAAAAGCTAACCGCCAAATATTGAAAGCGGATATTGAGGTGGCAAAAAAAGAGGGAAAACGATTGCGTGATTACGAAGATAGGAGCTAAGCATTGCTTTTATACCATGTTAGCAAATCGTTTTAATGTTTGCTAACGGTTTGCGTATATACGAGGTACGCCTTAACGAAATTTCAAATTATAAACAAATGCTTGTAGGTGTATCTTGTATATACGCTGTTATAAGCTGTAAAAATTACGGAATATGAACAAAGAACTTTTAAAATCAATATGGACGTTAATTGGAATAGTGATATGGCTATTACTATTTACAAAAACATTTTATGAATGGACACAAGGTAAGCAACCAGATAACTTTACTATAATGGTGATATTGTTAATAGCCATATCGCTTGAAAGTAAATTTAATAGCAGAAAGCAGTAATTTTTATTGCTTATAACTATATTATATAATAACCTTTTTATAGGTGTTTAATCGCCAATACTTTAATTGATGAAAAATCAAAAAATTATAAAGATTTGTGAAGAAAAGTTTATATATTTAAATTATTCCCCGAGAACTAGAGATAATTATATGTCTCATATTAAATCCTTTTTGGAAAGTTTAGGAGACAAACAAATCATCCATTGTAATTCAAATGATTTTCAATCGTATTTAGATAGTTATAAGTTTACATCAGTCTCTCAACAAAATCAAATTATTAATTCTATTAGATTTCTTTATAAAGAAGTTTTAGGTAAAAAATACGATAAAGTAAGTTTTAAAAGACCTAGAAAAGAAAAGAAACTACCAAAAGTGATAGATGGAGAGTTTATAAAATCTAAATTGTCTAAAATCGAGAACTTAAAGCACAGAGCAATTTTAACATTAACTTACTCGATAGGATTAAGGGTTTCTGAAATAGTTAATCTTAAAATTGAAGATATTGATTCTAAGAGAATGCTGATCCATATCAAGAATGCTAAAGGTAAGAAAGATAGGATATTGCCTCTTTCTCAAACAGTTTTAGAATTACTACGAGAGTATTTTAAAGAATATAGACCAAAGGAATACCTTTTTAATGGGCAAAACTCTTTAAAATATTCAATAGGGAGTTGTCAAAAAATATACAAACGTTATATAGATTCGACATCATCGATCCACACACTCAGACACTCGTCATTTACTAATCTTCTTGAATCCGGAACTGATCTTAGAATCATTCAAAAAATTGCAGGACATTCTTCTTCTAAAACTACTGAGATCTATACACACGTTTCAAATCAATTACTAAATAAAGTAAATCTTCCAATTTAGATCCTATTATTTTTTTATCCCAAAATTTTTCTTATATTTGAATAAAAATAGAAATGGATAAAGAAAAAACAGGATTAACCAAAATTATCATAGAATCTAAAATGAATGACGAGCAACGAGAATGCCTTGTCGACGAAATTATTAGGATTTCTGAAATTATTGGAATTAAATTGGAAATTAAACAATCCAAAGAGGGTATAAATCTTTAAGATGAAAGTACTTTTTCTTGATATAGATGGGGTAATGAACTCAAGGATCTTTTATAAACAAAGACATAAGAGAGAAATGAGAAGACCTATTTATTGGTGGAGGCAATTAAAATACTTGATAAAGAAATTATTAAGGATTAAACCCAAAGGTGTATCTTTAGCTGACTATAAACCTCCTAAAAATTCATACACATTTGATTATCAATTCAACAGGCTAAAGGAAGAAACCTGCCCGGAGAAATGGAAATGGCTAAGTGAATGGTGCAACGAAAGGGGTATTAAGATATGCGTATCCTCAGTTTGGAAGAATCATTTTGGAACTGAAGGGTATGTTTCAACTCCAGAAAAATGGGAAGATGCTTTTGTTAAATTGGGGTTTAATCCAGGTACCTATGTAGGTATAACAGGGGATCGAAAATCCTTAAGGGGAGAAGAGATACAAGAGTGGTTAGATAAACACCCAGAATTTGAAGATTATGTAATTCTAGATGACGATGGAGATATGATGGACCACCAATTTGATCGGTTTCATCATTGTGATTCCTGGTTTGGTATGTCTCCCAACCATCTTTATAGAATGGGTATGTATTTTGACGGAAGAAATATAGATGGATACGAAAGATTAAATAAAACAGTAAGATAAAATGGAAAAATTAAAATTCAAAAAAGGTGTAGGGACTATGCCATTAACAGAAGATTTCTTCTATATGATTTCAGGAGGAGGATGGTGTAAACCTGAAAAATATCTAGAAGAGGAGGATGCTAAAAAAGTCAGAGAAGCTATTTCTCTCATTGAGCTCTATCAATCCCAAGGAATTGAAGAAGGGGTTTTCGAAGAGTTCTAATTAATAATTAAAAATAGAATGGAAAATATGAATTTAAAAAACAATTTTACCCGGGGATATTCTTTAACTATCGACCGTAAAGAATACGAAGAAGACCTTCAGAGAAGACAAAAAGAACATCTAGATAATATTTCAGGGAATCAAAACTGGAGACCCTGCTTGCATGATAGCTGTCCAGATTGTTTAGGAACCGGGGTTAAAAGAAGCGGGGGAATGTGTGTTCATGGGATAAGTTGTCCCTGTGCAAAATGTACTCCTTCTTATTAATTCTAAGAAATAAAAGTATACATGGAAATAAAAGATTTAAATTAAATTTTTTACTGGGAAAAATCTGAAAGAAGTTAGATATATAAAATAAAATTATATGGAAAACAAAACGAAAAAACACATTAATAAGTTTAATGACTTCTTAAAAGAAGATGTTGTTAATAAAGGTACTAAAACATCAACAAGATTAGTCGAAGTCGATTATAACGGTCAAAAAATGAAAGCGGTTGCTATCGGTTATGGTTCTGGTCCTTACTTTAAAGAAGTTTATTATCTATTGGATGAAATTCAGTATGAAAATGACTATTTTGATAATATTAAGGAAATTGATCCCTCTGATTTGATAGTGAGCGGATAAAAAATTATTAAAGATATTAATCTTTCAAGTGAAATCCCATTGTAAGGAATGCCCTCACGTAGTCAGGAATAGGCATAACGATATGATTTTAGATTTTTCCAGAAGACATAAAAAGCCTCATAATTGTCATATGACCGAGGGAAAAAAAGACTTATGGAACGTAAAATATAAATCACTAATTTGTTACGGATCGAAATTAAAAGAAAAAGAAACCCTAGAATAATATCTAGGGTTTTTTGTGATATATAAAAAGATGAAAACATTCAGAGCAGGTAATTTAGAGGTAATGAGGGAAGATTTGGATTATCCAGATTTTCCTTTGAAGATGGATTACGATGAAGTAGAATCGTTAGATCTTTCAGAATATCCTGACGGATGGAGGATACCTACCTATGAAGAAATAAGGAATCTTTATAAGTTTGCTAACTGCGCAGCTTACAATAGATCGGAATGGAATTCCCAAAAATGGTCTATAGGAGGGTTTGGAGACGACTACTATTGGGCAATTGATCAGAATTCAGATCCTTCTTCTTTTGTCTTATTTGATTTCCTTAGCGGATCTAAGGAACCTTGGGGTAAAGGAAAATTAAGATTAGTAAAAAATATAGAATAATGGTAAAAGAGGAATATTTATACCCGTCTATAAAATTAGGAAAAATAGAAATAGCATCTAAAGATTGTCCAGAGTGGTTAGATTGGAATGACACAAATGAATTAATATCAGTAATAGGAGATGGATGGAGACTTCCTACCTCCGAAGAAGGTTTATATTTTATAGATCTTTCTACCAATCTAGAATTAGGGGAATTTGACAGATACGGTAATAATGATAGAAGAGGATATTGGACCTCCGATAATTTTACTTCAGCGACAGGTCAATTAAGATCTGGAATTTACATAGATCATAGAAGAAATTATGGATATAACATAGCTAATCCGTGTTTAGTTAGATTAGTTAGAGACATCCGGTAGTATAGATTATTTTACGTATACTGAACTTTATATATAGATTAATAGATAATCTAAGAAAAATAAAAAATGACCGTAGATCCAAATTATTTAAAAATGATAGCAGACCGTTTAGATAAGATGAACGGGGGTTCTCCTGCTAGATCTGGAGAGATTCAGGGAGAATATAAACTTCCTAACATAATGGATCAAATGGGACAAACTGCAATGGCTTACCTAAATAGAAAGAAGGAAGAAGAGGCTAGAAATCTAAATAACAGACTGGATAGTTAAGGCCAAATCCTGGATATATTTTTCCTTTAAATTCTTTCTGTAAAAATCTTATATCAGGAGATAGATCTTTAAGGTAACATAAAAGATGTTCTTCGTCTTTGTATATCAAAACCCCATCTACACCTTCGGTATTATAAAGGGTTCTAACTTTTTCCGTTATGGCTTTATCCGAATCTAAATCTTTTACCATCACCCATAGATGACGACATTTATTTTTGCATTCTATAAATAAATCTTCTTCTATTCCCTCAAATTCCCCGCAGATAACTCCTGTCCCATATTTTTTAAAATCGGGAATAAAAAATTTGTTCACTGAATTAAATAGACTCTTCATTACCAATCTCGATTAAAATTGGTTCATTCCAAGGTTTATACCTTAGAGTACAAGTGGAAGCATTTATAAAAATAGGACCATTTTCACCAATTGTTTTGGTTCCATATTCTTCGTGAATGTGACCGAATGCATGTATTTTTAGGTCTTTCAATTTTAAAACTTCTTCCATAAGAGAAGGACATCCTACATTTTCCTGTCCATAAACAACTAAATCTAAAATACCTTTTGGTGGTCCATGGGTTATTAAAACATTAGTGTCTCTAGGAATTATTTCCCACTTACCTTTTATCTCATCCTCATTTAGCATAAAAGCCCAATTATAGAAAGGTGGTGTCCAAGGACTTCCCCAGAATTTAATCCCATCTATTTCTACCCCGGAGTCCTCTAAATAATGGATATTTTTTTCTTTTAATCCATCTAGAGTTTTTTGTAGTGCATTATCTCTATATCGGAATCCAAAATCATGATTTCCCGCAATAAAGATCTTATTCTTATGAGGAAGAGAAGAAAACCAAGCCAAAAAATCTTGTATTTCACTTCCTGTTCCCCTTCCAGAAACATCCCCACAATGAACTAGGACATCTCCTTCTGGGATCTCGTTTAACATTTGATCGTGAAGAGTATGGGTATCTGATATAAAAATTATTTTCATGTTATTTCCAAAGCATTTGTTCTACTTCATTCCAGTCGATAAATTTCCGATTGGATAGGGAATAATCCATTTTGCAAGGAGATCCTAAAGCTGCGTCATCAATATACAATTGGGCATAAGCTTTAGGGGAAGAGGTCCAAGATTTTTGTGTTGGGTTTTCCTGTATTCCGTATAATTCTATTCCATTATTCTCAAACCATTTGATAGCATCGTTTAACTCTTTTCCACTTCTCATAGTCCATAGAATTAAAGAGTGACCTTCCTCTACTAATCTTTTAAGTACAGGAACTGCCCCTATATCTTTTCCTACCCTAGGATAATCGTGAGTTACACACGTTCCGTCAAAATCTACTGCTATTAGCATATTTTTATTTTTTATATATTAATCCCACCATCTTCTCATTCTTTCTTTAAGAACCCTGTATAGAAGATCGTTTGCTTTTTCCCCGTTGTAATGGGCAACCCAAAAACATAAATCTTTCTTATCCAAATCTTTTTTATCCCTAAGAACTTTACGAACCGTAGCCCCATATTTATTTAGATATTCATCATATCTTTCAGAGATCACATCTTCTTCTAGGGTACAAATTCCCGGTTTATCTTCTATATCTTCGAATCTGAATTTTGTTTCCGAATAATCAAGATATTCGGTTTGATAATATTCCTCTTTAATTCTTTCGATGAGATTAAGAACTACAGTCATATCTCTATTATCTCTTTCTACTGCAGTGTGTCTATTAGCATAAATAATTTCTTTCCTTTGAAATTCTATCTTTTTCTGTAATATGTTTAGTATGTACCATTCATCAAAATCTCTATCCTTCCAAAGAGTTGGTGCCCATTTTATAATATTATGGCAGTTCGTTAAAAACCCTCTTATTCTCCAGTGTAGAAATCTCCATATTCTAGCAGATAAAGTTTTTCTGTTCCAAACAGAATCCTCAGGTATTATAAGTTTTTCGTAATTTTTCATTAGTTTCTATTTTCTCCTATGATGTTGTCGTTGAACATGAATTTATTTTTATAATAGTCCTCAGCATCTTCCCTGTCTTCTAATATTTCCCTGCCTGCATCTATTCCAATATATCCAGATACAATACTCACCATTTCCGTTTGGGCTTGGTGATAAGAATCTTCTATTTGGGACCTTTCGGAATCTATGAGGGATAGAACTTTTTCTATCACAACAGAATTTTCTTCTGGATTTAGCCTTAGCCAATCCAGAAGATTCTGAAGTGTAGTTTTTCTATCCGATCCCATAAAGTTAATCTAAATAAATTCCTTTATTTGTAGCGTAATGATCCAGGTAGATCCCCATCATTAACAATCTATCAAAAGCTGATTCATTTTTTTCCATCTCTAAAGATTTAATAATTAAATCTGCTAAAGACTGGAGAATTTTTCTTCTTATCTTATACATACTCTAACTTTAAGGGTGTCTACTATTATATACGTTTGCGCAGGAAGCCAAGAACATAGACATTCTTCCTCAAGGTGAACGTGTTCTTCTTCTAGATATAAAGTATCTATCATCACATAATCAAAATCCAAAGGGGATTTTTTATTGGATCCGTAAGCATCGCAATTTGCATTTTTTGTGGTTTTGCAAGACCCTAAAGCTAATAAAATAGCTAAACCTAAAATTATTTTTTTCATATTACCATTTATCAATATCAGTTAAATCCAATTCGGCATTAGCAAGCTTGCTCCAAACCTTTTTAATAATTCCTATTCCTCCCCCGCTTTCAAAACTATAAACATAATCTCCATAAGATCCATATATAGCTTTTATGTGTTCCTGCCATTCCTTTAATTTCTTAGATTCTTCTTGATCTAATTTATAAGTAATAGTATTCTTTTTTTCTTCTTTCTCCTCTTTTCTTTCCCATCCATGATCTGAATTATTTTCCCACATCTCATATGATTTCTGGATCCATTCTGTTGGACTGGATTCGTATGTCAAGGGGGTTTCAGAATTAGGATCCTCCTGATGGGCATGTGTATTTCTTAATATCCATCCGGTCCAATTTAATAGCCAATTTTCCATTTTATCTGTTTATTTTTTCTTCTGCGTGGGATTCACATAAAGTAAATATCCAACCGCCACTAATAGATTTACCAGGTTCCCCACATTTTTCGCATACCTCGTGAGATTTTGATTCTGCTTCGGTAATTCTTTTATGAATCTCATCACTTCCTTCGTTTATATAGAATCTTAATCCCCCGAATTTTTCTTTTACCTGGCAGATCTGTTTATCCCATCCTAACTGGATTAGATCTTCTATTAGCGATTTAACTATTCCTAACCATCCGTTTCCAATGCAGAAAAAATCTGAATCTTTTATTGGTTCTCTGCCCGTATAGAATCCATTCTCTAGTCCACCTATAGATTCTAAAAAATTATTAAAATCTTCTTCCGTAAGATAATTTTCATTCATATATTTCTATCTTCCAAATCCAACTTTCCCACTTCCTTTTATAGTAGGAGATTTTTTAAGCCCCTCCAGGTTTTCAATAGTCTCTTCAAAAGTTCTTCCCATTATGATAACAGAGATAACAACTTCTTTTAAATGGGAAAGAGACATGCCCTCAGTTTTTCTTATCCATTCATCTATATCTATTTTAGACAAGTCTTCTTTGGACAATTTATTTTCTATGAAGCATTTTCTTATTTCGGAATTAGGTAATTCCACCTTATATCTCCTATCAAATCTAGAAGGTCTATTTGTTATTCTCTCTTGTAATTTTTCTGGGTAGTTTGTAGTTGCTATATAAACAACATTTTCTATCTGCTTAACCCCATCTAGTATATTTAGGAGTCTGCTTACCGAATAATTATGTTCTCCTGCTATAGAATCGATATCCTCCAATATAACTATCAAAGGCCTATTCGGTTCTATTTCCCGAAAATACGGAATGAAAGAAGAAAATCTTTCAACGTCATCTTCATCTTTTATATTTATAACTATTCCCCCTTTTTCTATAATGTTCTTAGATACCATTTGAATGATTCCAGATTTTCCGCATCCAGGTTCTCCGAACATTAGAATTCCTCTTTTATGAATAAATTTATATTTTTCATACTGATCCCTCATATTCCAAAAATTATCAATATCGTTAAGTATATCTATAATTTCGTCCGAAGGAAGAGTATAAAGTTCGTCTGTCTTGAATGGCTGCTTCTTTAAAGTTTCCGTTCCCAATTTTGTATTATAAACTATTTCGTAAATTCCAGAGGGAACCCCGTCTATAGTATGGTAAGATGGAAGGAACTCGTCATTTTCTAAAACCGCCCAACAAGAAAATTTTTTCCCTCTTTTAGGTATTTCGGTTTCCCCTGTTGACCAGGTTTCGTA
>Ga0247723_1000123_pt1 | contig 48116 bp, 27 predicted proteins | sample MSEWelMarce5H_FC_FD_189079 | JGI IMG/M metagenome (GOLD analysis project Ga0247723, IMG submission 189079) | Subsurface sediment microbial communities from gas well in West Virginia, United States - MSEEL Well Study Marcellus 5H_FC | ecosystem: Environmental > Terrestrial > Deep subsurface >...
CCATCTGGGGTGCTAATACCTAGTCCAAAGGGTCTAAGTAATTTCATTACAACAGCAAAAGGCAAAGTAGAACTTTGCCCTTCTCTATTTGCCTGTCCTTGGAGAACTGCTAGAACATCTCTAGCACTTCCCAAGTCTACTTCTAGTAATCTCATTTAGCTAATTTGCTTAGAATAGAATGGCTTTCAGCTAGCTTGCGAGCAAACTTGCTTTCGCGCATTTCACGGCCTGGTGTACCTACACCAGCGGCTGCATCACTGGCACCAAACTCGTCAGCTGGAGGATTCATCTCATCAGGAGCTGCCATGTCCATGCCTGGCTCTGGAGGCATTGCATCCATACCTGGCTCCATGCCCATTGCGGCATCTGGAGTAGCTTCGCCTGCTAGTACTGCAACAGCGTTAGATACTGCTTCACGTTGTTGTGTCAATACTTCTAAGGTAGCACTTAGAGCTGGACCAACTGCTTGTTTGAAAGCTTCTGCTTCTGCTGCTCCGAAGTCCGCTTTAATAGCATCTGCAAGTTCAATCATTGTCTTAGTCTGATACTGACCGACACGTTGCATCCATGATGTGTAATCATTGACCATGTCGCCAGCAGCGGTAATAGCCTTGGCCTTACCTTCTTCATCTTCGTTTAATAGGAAGCCAAGACTTTCGTTGACAAACTTAACATTGTGTTTGAAACGTGCATTAGCTTCAGCTAGTTTAGAAACAGACTCTTTGGTCTTCTTAGCTTTCTTGTCGCTGTCAGGAGTCTTAGGAGCATCTTGACCGCCATAGTTCTTACCTGCTGTGTGCTTCAAGCCTGTGGCAGTCTTAGTGATCTCACCACCTGTGCTAGACTTTTGCTTGTCACCGGTTTTCATACCAGCTGTGCCTTTTTCATCGTGCGCTTTCTTAGCGGCAGCAACAGTTGGGAAGCCTTCTTTGACTTTCTTTTCTTTGGCGGCTTTCTTCATTGGCTCTTTCTTGTCGCCATCTTTGTCCATGTCTAGGAAATCTGGCTTTGCACTTTCTTCAAATGGCTTGCCTGCTTTGGCTGCGGCTTTAGCACGGCTACCCCAGACTTCGTCTTTTGGAGCTTCGACTTTGCCGTCGCCGTCATAGTCTTTACCAGCAGTTCCCTTAGCGTGGATTTTATACTTAGGTGCTTTAACACCTTTCTTAGCTTCGCTAAGTTCTATCATTTTGTCTTTTAATTGTTTTAAGTTTTCGCCTAGCATTTCTTTGATCCTTGTGTTTAGCAAGGCTAGCATGGCCTTGTCTTTTTGGTATGTTTCGTTGGTTAGCAAATCGTTAATACCTGCCTTGCCTTCTTGTTGGAAAACTTTGGTACGCAGTTTATTTCGCATATCTTCTAGTTGTTCTCTAGAATACTTAGTTAAGTTGACGTTAACGCCAAACATTTTGTTCATATTCTCTTTTAGTTGAGAACTTGTAGGTTTGTTTCTAAAATCGCTGGTCTTCATAGTGGTTCCAAAAAGAATGATTAAACTTATTTAGCTGAAACGCATCAGTTTGTCAAAGCCATTGAATATGGTTTTCCTGTACTGATCTTTTCTGTGTTTAGCTATGTTAAATTTAGTAAACATAACATCTGCTCTGTCTACATTATTAGACTTTAAATTGCGCTCTGCAAGTGTTAAATGTAGTTCTTCTTCAAACAGCGCATGACCGTATCTACGATCAGCATCTAGTAGTTCGTCATCCATGTATTTGCCCAGAGCTAGTCTGTTGGCCAGTATTGCGGCGGTCTGTGGTAGATTGATAAGATCAACAACTGCTTCGTTTCTATAGTTTAATATGCTATAGAATCCAGTTTTGTTTCTTTTAATTGTATAGTACCCTACTCTTATAGACCCGTCGGGTGTTTTAGTAGGAATGATAATACCTTGGCGTTTTAACTTCTCTTTAACGTCGATGCCAAGTTGCTTAACTTTCTTGTAGATATCATCAGGAGTTTGTTTCATTTATTTTCTTTATCAGTGTGCGGCTATCATTACTTATTGAGTATATGCCCTTTCTGACAAGGTTCTGAGCTAGCCACTGGTCGTGTTCACTTAGACTATTAATAGAAACTTTGTTGCTATGATTTTCAATGAACTGTTGTTCTTGATTAGTAATAGCGATATGATGACCCGAAAGTAGTTGTGCAATTTTCATATTAAACTCCGGGAACTGGTGCACCACCTGCTGGTGTAGGTGCAGTAGGATTACCTTCAGGTTTTTTGTTCATGATCGTTTTCATCAAGCTGGCCATCTGCGTAGGTAGGCCTGGTTTAGCAATAGTAGCTTTAGCATAAGAACCTAGTACTTTTTCTTGATCAGGAGTTAGTTGTTGTTTTTGTTGTATAGCTGTAAACGCTTTAAGAAAGTCATCTGTGCTGTTTACGTTAATTTGATTTTGTTTTAACAGTTGGTCTAATTGTTTGCTGTTAGGATCTGTTTGCTGTTGACCTTGTGCAGAAGTTGCTGGCTTTTGAGATACACTTTGTACTGGCTGGTTAGTGGGCATTGTAGAGGAGCCTGTGGTTCCTATAGTGCCCTGTTCTGATATGAGGTCTGATATACGCATTATTTTATAATTTTTAATATAGTGTCAGCATGAGCAGTAGCCCAACTTACTACTACAGCACCACCTGCGGCCATGTAGACCCATTTTTGTTTCCACTTTTCTAAATCTGAAATCTTAGTAGCAAGTTCAGCATGTTGTGTACAAGAAGCTGAATACATCTGGTCTAGTTTATCTATTAGACTATCTCTAGTCTGATCTAGACAATCATGCATTTCTTTAACGTCAGTCTTGAGTTCGTCGAGTTTTTCGTTTAAATTCTCAACTTTGGTCTCAACTATACCAATTCGTTCTACTGTAGTGGCCATTTTAGGCTATCTCCTTATTGGGTTTAATACTTACTAACGGGGCCTTAAATAGTGCCTTGGAGTGCCTTAATGATTGTGTTTTTATGTGTTGGATCTTTTAATTCAAAGATCGGCTTGTCTATATTTATAGTTTCTTTTAATTTTTGGATAACGGGTACACTTTGTACATCCTCAATTAAACAGCCAATAACGTTGCCGTCATCGCTGACATATACACCCGAGCGATCTGGAACAAATCTAAATGTCCATACAGCATGTTTACCTTTAAACTCTGAGCCAAATCCTAGACCTTTAACATCCTTGACTTCCATCTGTGGACTTGTATCATAGGTTATAATAGATCTAATTTCAACACATTGTTTAAGCGTGGTAAAATTTCTATGTTGATCGTGTTCGAGCTGACTGCCTTGTTTGGGTCTTGCAACTTTGGTGTCAGTGACGTCGACTAATGTTTGTATTTCAATAACTTGCATAAAGTACCTATATAATTACAGATATTTATGTCAAAAGAAAAGGCGTATTTAAAATACGCCTTTGTCACTTAATTTAAAAAATTAAATGCCTGTTGCGATACCGGCTGTAACTAATGTACTAGCGTTGTTAACGCTTTGTAGGTTACCAGATGCTTGTACTAGGTCTTCTAGGTGTTCAGCAAAAGTCTCGCTGTTTGTGCCATCCCAGTAGTCAGTACCAAAATTGCCACCAAGTGCAACAACACCGATAGAAATTTCTGTGTTGCTGTTCTGTGGGCTACCGATGATTTCGATAGAGCAAACTTGAGCAATAGCGTCTAGAGCTGCTACAACTGGTGAGCGAACACCGGCGGCTGTTGCACCTAACTTAGCGTTGATAGCGCTTGGGAATGTTAGTGTGAAAAACTGTAGTGTTGGGCCGTTCTTGAAGTGTGGTAATGTTACACTCTCGTTCTTTTTAATTAATGTTGCCATTTTAATGGTCTCCTTGATCTTGTTTTAAGTTCCCCTATGGAACTTGTATGTTTTTATTTAGTCTCTTTGGAAAAAAATATCTATAATGGCCATTAATCTTCTTCTTTTACATCGCCTTCTATGATCTTAAGACTGCGAGCAGTTTCTTTAATATCACGGACTTTGCGTATTCCACGAGTAAATTTACTAGGATCACCGCCTTTGATACTGTTGATAAATCGGCGTTCTAGTTCGTAGGCCTGCTCTTCTGGAAAATTCTCTTTAATAATGGCTAGAAGATTAATAGCACTGTTAATAACATGTGTAGCTCTAGACTCTATTACGGCTTCATTGTCTTTTTTGAATGTAATCGAGTTTAGTTCTTCTAGAAGACTTTTAGTGGCTCTTTTCAAGATAGTATCCTTTGTAATATTTAGCGATCTTGTAATCATAGTATAGCATAACTATTGGCAAAATAAAACCTAGGAAAATGTTGCGGCCGCATATACAAATGCTAAATACTCAGTAGAAACCATGAGTCGATACACTTTAACACACAGGAAAACACAATGAAATACATATCAGAAAAAATGCAGGCTATTATGGAACGTCTATCCGAAATGTTCCCAGGTAGCTCATATCAAAGCCGTTTAGACAGTTATCTAAACACCAAAGGCATTACCGATGCCGCACAGTTGGAAACCTATATCCGACAATTCAATTCTCAAAAGGAAAACTATCTATGAAAAACTTTTTAAACACCCTTTATAATTTCTTCCAATCATTGGGAGAAGCCAAGGCAGCTTCAGCAATGGCTCGTGCAGGTATGCACAAAGAAGCCGAAAACTTAATGACCAAATAATCATGGAATTATTTGTTATACAATTAGTTGCTGTGGCGGCACTAGTATTATCTTACATAAGCCAAGAACTACTATGAGTTACTTAGAAGCACTATTAACTTTACTGCGTTGGAAACAGCAAGGATGGGATGTACATCCTATCAATGTTGACCTCGAGTTTCAAGGATGGATTTAACCTTAATGGTTAAATAACTTTGCAAATGTCTTGCTATTTGTCAGCAAGGCATATATACTATATACATACATTAACACACAGGAGAATATTATGTTTACACCAGAATTTTACATCGACTCTTTTCAGAGCACCAAGCGTATGCTAACCAACAAGGTTATCACAGATCCTACGCTAAACAAAGCCGCACACAATTACATTGACGCTCAAACAGCGTTTGCCAAAATGTTGACTGCTAACGCACTTGACATGGCCAAGTATTCTGTGGAATCAGTATCTAAGGTATTGTTTCCACAAGAAGTAGTCAAGGCTAAGACTACTAAAGCTACTAAAGCTGAAGCCGAATAAGACATACACACATACAAGGAGAATAATATGTCATTTGAAACACCAAAATTACCAGAAGTTAAATTTAACAAAAACGGCTACGAAATCCGTACAGATATCTTAGCTATGGCTAAAGACCTAGTTGCACAAGACTTCCAAGTCAAGTTCAACGGTTGGGAAATGACTGCTACTCGCGATGAGAAGACTGGTCAGATCGTCAGCAAAGTTGATATGCCAACATTCCCAGGACTTGAAAAAGTTTTGGAAACTGCTGAAAAGATGTATGCGTTTGTTAACACCGGCGCTAAGAAATAATTTTATAATAATAATATTAGGGCCTAGCCCAAAAATAATATAGTAAGTAAGAAAAAAGGACCTTCGGGTCCTTTTTTTATAATGGTTTACTTTTTAGGTATTCCGGATAGCGTTTGTTGAAGTGACGCATTATAACTCCGGCAATTTCATGTGCTTGATTTTCGTGGGGACTGCCTGTCTCTCCGCTGTCCGGATTAAGCTCACCATTCATATTCTGTTTAAAATGAACTAACTCATGTGCCACTGTTCGTAGTATATCTACTGGATGACGATTAGCCAGTGCAACGGCTAGCATGTTATCGTCTGGAGAATACATACCAAAGCTAGGTTGATCACCGGTGTTTAAGTTTGGAGCAAAACGCATCTTAGGAAGATTGTCTACTTCTAAGATTTCCATGGCCAATGGTAGGAACTTTTTAAACATTTCCACAACATTGGCATTTTCCTGCGGACCTTCAACAATAAACTGGCTTGCTCTCATAGCAGTATTTAGCGTCGAACAAAGTGATAATCTCCATCAGGTCCGTTGTTGCTAAAAATACCCGTACAATCAAAACCCTGCGTGTCCATGTAAGCAATAACTTCGTCCTTCAACGGAGCACCTTTATTATACTCCACAACCTGCAGTTCTAGAATAACGTGCTTTACGTCTTTTAGTGTTTCTACAGCGCCCTTGAGTACATCAAGTTCTGCACCCTGCACATCCATTTTAACAAAGTCAGGCTTAGGGAAACGTTTAAGATTTGATACAGCATCAACTGTAACTGTTTTTAATCTACGTCTATGATTATCATTAAAGTAGTTTACAGTATCTGGATTAACTTCTTCATTTTCTTTGTAGTAACTGTTTCCACCGGGGTGTACGTCATTTTGATAGAAGTCAACTTCTTTGCCAGTTTCGTTACTTAGCACGCCTATATGATATTTCATACCGCGTTCTTTGTATAAAAATTCAGTACTATCCATAGCTTCAAAGGCTACAATTTCTGCATCAGGCCAAATACGTTTAGCTTCGTTGGTCCAATGTAGAACGCAGGCACCTATGTCATAGATGACTTTAGGTTCAAGTCCAGCAGCCTTTAATCCAGCAAGATAGTCAACGTGGCTTCTAGGGATTAGTCGTTGACTACCTAGTTCTCGTAATCTTGTTTGAATATCAACGACTGGCGGAGTAGGCGGTGCTACTACAGTGGGTGCATTGACTGCGGGTATATTATTATCAACATTAAAAGTAAAGCTGCCAGTGTGCTGACATTGTATAGTAGTGTCAGCCCAAATTTTAAAACCTTTGTCTAAGGCTTTGCGGCAAAAGTCAACATCCTCAGAAACAGTATCTTTGTGATTAATAGCACTATAATACTTAAACTGAGGATATCCTATGGCCTTGAATACTTCTGCTTTAACTAGAACACAGCCAAATCCGCATCCTGCAATTTCAACCAGTCCCCTGTCTTTGATTTTACCATATGGTATGTTAGTAACACCGCCACGACCATTATGTTCATATAGTTCAAGGATATGTAGTCCAGGCTTGCGTTGAATGTACAAGCCACTTACTACATCTTTATCGTGTGCTAGTAGTTTCTTTAGCGTATCTCTAGGGAAAGCAATATCGCTGTCTACACTGAATAAGTAGTCAAATCCATTAACTACCCAATCTGCAATCAGGTTACGGACTTGGTCTATGTTGTAGCCATAGAAGAATTGAAACGTAGTTTCGTAACCTTCAGGTACTTCTAAATCATAGATAGCCTTGAACGTATCAGGCTCTATGTTACGGGCTGTAGGAATTCCTATCAGTATCTTTTTTTTTGAAACATTCATTTTCTTTACAATTATTTGTGCGTTTTGATTCTGCTCAACAGCGTTGACTTTATAATCATTGAGCGGATTGATATCATTATAGTTGTATACGACATCTTGTAGACATTTAACTTTGTCAGGATCTGCGGCTTCTATCAGAGCATAGAATACTGATCCGTCTCCTCCGGCCTTAAACCACTCACCTCTTTCATTTTGAAACAAGCTGTCTGCAATATCATTAAGTAAGTATTTTTTAAATGTACGCAGATGTGTGTATGGCAAGATCCAGTTGAAGTGATGATTTCTGTAGTCACGGTTTTGTTTAACATGCTCGGGATAGGGTTGACTGATCAGCGGAATGTTGTCAACCATGCTCCAGCATGAACCGTAGGTAAATTCTGTGGTACCATCATATAAGGCATTATATTGACTAAAGATAGTATTGTCGTTGACAAGACTGTCATCACCATCTAACAACATGATGATGGCATTGTTATTCATTAGACTGCGTATGTGTTCAATCTGATTTCTTACAGCACCACGATTTTCTGTGTTAACGGCAATTTTAAACTTATTCTGTATTTCTTTAGGCAGTGCTTCTACAGTGTTTGTTAATACTTCTAAAGTATTATCTGTAGAACAATCATCAATTAAGATGTGTATATAGTTGTCGTAGTCCTGTGCGGCTACACTTTGTATACACTTGGCAATATATTCAGCGCAGTTATAGAACGGACTAACAACTACAATAGGTTGTTCGTTGCCTGTTTTATAATTTTCAAGTTCGATGGTGTTATGGAATTTGCGATTCCAAATCTTGTGTACTCTGCGATTGATTTTAGTTACTGCACGATATTCTTCTCTAGACAGATACAAGTCTAGTTTCTTAACCATCAACTGTTTCCACTGTAGGGCAACTGTATCCCAACCTGCTAGGTCTTTGACGATGTTACAGTAGTATTGTTTTTGTTGATGTAGATACTTGTTGTGGTATGCTTCTACTGTTGTTTTAACAAACTTCTCAACTTGCTCAGGAACGTTGATATCAGGGAATAAGCCGTTAGGCTCTATAGCATAGTCGATGTGATAGCAGGCACCTTCTAGGGCAATCTCTTCCAGGGCACCAAATCTACATGTAATGGCGGGCGTATTGTATAGCAGACTTTCTAATGTACTAATACCAAACGTTTCAGGGAATGCCGCAGGATACAACATGAAGTTTGCCACTGTAAGTATGTCAGCAATTTCACGTTGCGAAATAACTCCTGTAAACTCTACGTCTAGTTTAGCCAGCTCAGGATCAGCTGCCATAGCACGCCAATCTTTTTCTTGCTGGTCAGGTTCACTGCCTGTACTGAATCTATAGTAGCCACCTATGATCTTTAACTTAGCAGTAGGTATGTGTCTTTTAACGTGTGGCCAAATGTACTTTACCAACGGAATCATACCCTTGGTCACTGACGCATTGTAGACAAACAAGTTAGGGTCTTTGGCTTTAATGTCTACTTCTGTTTTAAAGTTACGAGCACCGTTGCGTGTTATAAACAGTTTATTCTTTAACACTTCAAAGTTGCGTCTGCGTCCGTGGTGGCAGTTAGCTACATAGGTTAAGTGGAAGTCACTGAGTGTAAAGATATCTGTAATGCGATTGCTGACTGCTAGTTCCTCAATTAAGTTATCACCGAGGCAGAATGTATCGTGCATCCAAAGCGCTCTAACTTTAGCTTTAGACAATACCCTATTGTAGAGATCCATGTTCTGAAAAGGAATGGATCTAACATCGTTTAATTTAGGGTAGTCTCTAGGATCTGTAAATGGAATTACAGTGCGTGAACTTACAACAACGTCAAATTCGTGATCTAAGGCAAGATCAGTAAGTGGACGATAGGTAACATTGTCATAAACACCCGGGCGGGCATGATCAATGCCGCAGTTGTTGAATACAGTTACGGTAAATCCAATTTGGGCAAGCTCTCTGCTCATTAGGGTAACAGCACTTTCGCTGCCACCTAATCCTTGTTTGTCTACAGTAGTACCATCATAGGGTATGCCGATAATATCAATAATAGCAATCTTCATGCTATTAATTATACACTCTTTATCTGGATAGTCAAATATATTGGATTAGAACCAATAAGCTGATAGTACAGTTGCACCATCTGTACCAGTTCCTGCTACATAGAAGTTTTCCGAACCAACTAAACTATTACTTACTGATCTAGAACCAGCTGAATAAGAGCTGAGATTATTAAAGGCATATAATTTAATTTTTGCCGCATCATTTGTAATAGTGTCTACAACTACTATAGTATCCAGTCTATCAATACCTATACTTTCTGGGTATGGCATTCTATTAGTATAGACACTAATTGCCTCTGAATTAAAAGCTGTGCCACCGATTGTTGAACTTCTAGTAGTAGCAGTGGCTACTACTGCTACGTTGGTAAACGTTCCTGCGTTTGTTGTAGGGAATAATCTAGTCTGTCCAGCACCCCAGATAATGCGAACAGCGCCAACACCGCCCCAGCCTCCACCCCAGCTAGTACCAGATCCGCCACCACCACCGCCAAATCGTCCACCATTAATAGTGCGTAGTCCGCTCTGTCCGGAGCCTTCACCGCCTACACCAGGCTCTCCTCCGGAACCACCGCCGGCACCTGCAAATTGTCCAGTTGCAAGACCGCTGTCTCCTTGACCGTATATACCTACACCGCCACCAGCTGGCTGTCCATAAGTTGACGAGTAATAACCGCCTGCTGCACCACCACCACCTGCTGGTGCGCTAACACCACTGCTTGCGACTGCAGAGTCAGCACCTTGACCAGTATATCCACCAGCACCAGCACCTGCTCGACGCCAGTCGCCATCAATTGCTCCGTTACCACCGCGTCCACCGCCATCACCTTGATATCCACCGCCATATCCAGGTGAAGTTGCTGATGAGTTTGGACCACCACGTCCACCGCCAAAACCTGCTACTGTAGAACTTGATATAAAATAACTTGTTCCGCCTTCTGATCCAACAGTAGTAGCGTTACTCATACTCGGTCCACCTGAACCAACTACAACAGTGTATGACTGACCTGGAACAACTGGAATGTTATTTTTCCAGCCCAAGCCGCCACCGCCACCGCCACCTGAGCTCCATTGGTAGCCACCGCCACCACCGCCACCTACGGCTACTACACTAACTGAAGTAATACCAAGTGGGGCAATCCATGAGAAGGTACCTGTTGTAATAAACATTGCATCACCGCCCTGTGGGAAGCTGCCGGTTCCGCCTGTTGGAACAACACCACTAATTACACCTACACGAGGAATGGTTCCACTACTAGCATACAATGTAATTTGATTAATACTGTTAATAGCAGAAACAACAAGAGTAGTTCCAGTGCCGCCGAGTCCGCCTGTTGCACTAGAAGTTGTAATAGTTACCACTGAACCAGTTGTGTAGCTACTAGTACCTTTAATACCGCGTACTGTGATTAACCAAGATGAAGTTGATATACTTGAGACAGAAGTGATTGTAGGATCGAGTTCAAGTTCCCCAGTTGGATAAATTGCGTTAACAATACCTGAGGTAGGAGCCTGACTACCGCCATAGGCAAAACATCCAATAGAATAACTACCGGTGTTAACTGCTGTTACATATACTATATTACCAAGTCCAAATTTACCATCTCGTTCTTGTACGGATAAAATATCTTTAACCTTAAATCCAACAGTTGAACTTAGACCAGTAATTTCAAATACCCACGGACCAGTACCAACTACGTTGCCGATAGTACCTACAGCACCTGAATCTACGCCAACTGATATAGGCGTTGTAAATGTTACTCTATTAGTTGCTGTGATTAGTTTTGCATTATTCGCAGTTCTTACATAATTTGAAGGAGTTGATGATCCATTAGTTATTACAGAGGCTGCTTGTCCGTTGCCATAGGCAGAACCTGCTATTTCTGGAATGACCCATCTAGTCTTACTATATGCTACCGTAGCATCTCGAGTGTAAACTAAATTTGGTTCTGTTGCTTGGTTTCCAATGTTATTACCTTCAGCGTATGGAGTGTTACTGGTTATTGTAACTACCATTGCGTCAAGACCGTTATCACTAGAAGGCGCACTAAATCTTTGTCTAATAACAGGAGTTTCAGATGCATTAGCACCTGTAATTAATACAGATGCTGCCGGTCCTGATCTAGCACCGAATCCGGTATAGATTGTACTAGTTGATATCGGTGCGTAATTAATAACTGGCGGTATTGCCGCGCCTGAGTAGGTTGTTCCTAACCATTCAGCTTTCTTAATTCTAACATTGCTGAAGCCACCAAAGGTGCCGTTCGGAGAATATAAACTGTTATCAAAGTAAACTGTTTGACCTGTTCCTTTAAACACTGAATACAGTAACTTACTACCGTTGTAATGTCTAATGTAACCATCAGTGGCATAAACGATGTAAAACTTGTTAGCTGTGCTCCAAGTTTGTCCTGTAGCGCCAAGACTTGATCCATTATGGTAGATATAATAATTGTTAGTTTCGTAGGCATAGCCTGCCCAGTCTAACGAAGTATAATTAGCATCACTTGCTGGATCGGAGTTCCAACCTATCATAGCATAACTATTACTGTTGTCACTGGCTGCTGCCTGCTTAAAGAATTCCATGGTAACAGGAGCCGTAAATCCTGTTGCAAAATATGCCTGACTGTCCCAGGTTTGGGCGCCGCTGGTTTTAAAGAAACTTACATCAGTGGTTCCGTTATTTGTTACCGTTATGTTTCCAGTAACAGTTAATGTTATTGTTTCGTAGGGGGTCTCTACACTCGGGAAGGATATCACTGCACCAGTTGTAGATACAGTTCCTATTCTTCCGGACGTTACAGTAGCAGTTGATAAACAAGTAATTTGTTCAGCGTTGAGCACTGACGTTACATACACTGTAGCTGTGCCTAGACTACCTACCATGTTAGTAGCAGTGATAACTGACCCATATATAAATGCATTAGTGGATGTTAGTCCGGATATAGTAAATGTATATGGTGCTACTGTAGTTACTGTGGTAAATGGATTTACCACTGATATTACTGTAGATGCTGTGGTTATTGTATTATTGTATGACGAGTTATCACTAAACAATGTACTCTGACAAGTTAATAATATTGTATATGTACCAGTTGAAATAGGTGCAATATTTGTACCGCCAATCTGCGTGGTAGTTAACGGGCTAGTAGTAGGTGTAAAGTTACCTGTATAAACTGGCAAGAATTTCACCATTCTAAAATTAGATATGTAGCCGTTAAAATATTCTGAATATCCTCTGGCGTTACCAATTAAAAATGGCTCTGTATTATCTGCACCCATTGAAATAGCCACTGAATACACCAATGAACCGTTTACATATATATTCAGTGTAGAACCAGTGTAGACCCATGCACAGTGACTCCATACTCCTGCAGTTAATGTATAACTTGATTCATAGTTAGTTCCGTTGTAGAAACTAATAACACCTGAGCTGAGTCTTAGATAACCTTCATACGATGTAGTACCAGAGCCGGATACTCGTTTACAAAAGATAGTACGATATGCAGAATAATCACCGTCTGGTCTAATCCAGCACTCTGCTGTCCATGCTAGGTTGTTTAAATTAAAATTAGTAGTATGTTGAATCTGTAGGAAACTAGATGATCCATTAAAACTGACACTGTATGAACTAGTATTAGTTAGAGTCGATACGCCAGTTACTGGTCCGATATAGTTACCGATGTCTGGACCAGCTGAGTAAATTCCAACAATAGTACCAGTAGTTGGTGCTAGGGTTCCGTTTTGAGCAATACAGGTTATGGACGTACTACTATTAACCGCAGTTACTATCACGGTGTTACCACCAAAACTTCCACCTAATGGTGTTGATCGTACAATAGTACCTGTGGTAAATTGTGCAGTTGACCTTAGTTGTTGAATGGTTAGTGTCCAAGGATTTGTTCCGGATACTGAAGTAATTAATCCTGGGGTGGTATCTGATGTTACTGATAAGATGTTGGTCAGTGTGCCAACATTATAATCTCTAATAGTAGCACTAGATACTGAAACTACACTTACAAACGCTGATTGCACTCCGAAGTAGTTATTTTCTAATGGAGTCGGTAATGTTACACCAGAAGATGCACCACTTGAAATTCCAGCTGTGTATATTTCTAAGATTTGAGCGGCTGTTAATTCACCGCTTATAACTTGTATTGCATCTAAGGCAGTCGGAGCTTCAGTACCTGCATACGGATAACCGTTGCCTATGTAACTTGTTCCAGGATAACTTGAATTAACAGCTACGTTAGATATTTCTTTAACACCGTTGACATAGGCGTCTACTTGATAATTTGATTTAACTACCCATGCTAGACAGAACCAATTGTTTGTGTTTACTGAAGTTGTTCCAACGTTTTGTGTTGCGTTGGATACACAAATTTTTCCTGAGCTAATTCCTAGACCCCAGTATATGCTGTTTGCAGGATCACTGAAGATAGGTACACTAGGAGAATATGTTCCGCCACTGGCAGTTTGAGTTCCTTTGTACCATGCTACATAAGTCTTACTCCAATTACTGGCCACTGTAGATAATTCGTTGATTCTTAGATAATTACTGGCCATGTTCCAACCAGTGGCATATCCAGTATTTTGAACACCACCTGCAGTGGGATATGTTAGGCTACCAGTTGTAGTCAACGTATAAGAACCACTTAGAGTAATCGATCCACCGTTGAATTGAATACCTAATAATTTTGTAGCACCAGAGGGAGTAAAGAGTTCAGTGCCTCCTCCTGCACTACTGGTCTCTGTTAATGACAATGTTCCAACAGATATTGTTGGGGAATTTACTGGAGTAATAGTTACAGCGTTAGTAGACAGATCAACAAATGTTGCACTCTTACATATCAGCAATGCAGTATTGGCAATAGCAGTAAGACCAGCAGTTGGTGTTGTAAATCCAGTGGTATAAACTGCTGCACCTCTGACTATACGGAAGTTTGAAATATTTCCTCTAAAGAAACTACCATCGTTGTTATAGTTGTTAAAATAAGTTCCAATGAATAATGTACCACCTTGGCCGGCTGCACTAAACGAATTTGTTGAATAAACTGATGTACCATTAACATACATGCTAAAGTTACTGCCGTTTCTTACTGCGGCTATATGAGTCCAGGTTGTAAGAGGAACAACTCCAGCACTTGAAGTATAGATATAAGGCCAGTTCCAGTTTGCGCTAGGGTTGCTCGCCCATGATAGACTCCTATCAGTGTTAAGCTGCCATTGCATATAAGTCGAAGTTCCACCGGTACCTAATGTTAGAATACAGTTATTACCGTTTGAAGTTACATAAACCCAACACTCAACAGTAAAGTCTGCGCCAAGCGCATAGTTACCTGTAGACGGAGTAGTTAGATATTGGCTTGTACCGTTAAACGCTACTTGATACTGGGCAGTCGGAACTGGAGTGCTAGCAGTAGAACCACTGTAAGTAGCACCAGTATACGCTTGTACTGTACCGGCCCATACTAGACGTACAAATCCGTTACCACCAGAGCTGGCTAGACCAGTGCCGTTATCCCAGGAACCGCCACCACCGCCACCAGGGAATCCACCTTGTCCACCTTGTGAACCTGCTACCTTTAATCCGTTGCCTGCCCCGCCACTAGTGGTATTAACAGAAGGAGTATAGGTAGCAGATCCACCACCTCCACCACCTGTTGCGTTATCTTGTCCAGCACCACCAGCACCACCACTATATCCACTATTAGTACCTCCTGTGCCTGCTGAAAGACTTGCGGCGCCACCGCCCCCTGCGCCAGCGCCCCCATTAAACCCAGATTGATATAAAGTACCGCTAGGGCTGTATGCAGTGCTACCGTTTCCGCCTGCACCTCCTAGGCCGCCGGCACCGCCGCCGCCACCGCCACCGTCCCAACCAGCGCCACCTGGGCCGCCAGCGTAACCACCAGTGGTTACTCCCCCTGGAGTATTAGCAAAGCTAGGAGCAGCAGGTGCCGGAGCACCTGGATTAGTGCTGTAAGGCGTACCACCGATACCACCAGGGACAGTCATAGTGAATGAACCAAACGTAATTGAGCTCAATCCACCATCTGGTGCTTTTGTATTTTTTGTCGCAGTGGCTATTCCGCCTAGTCCAACAACTATGGTAAGAGTTTGACCTGGGGTCACTGACAAATTATTGAAGAAGGCAGCTGATCCACCAGAGCCGCCGCCGCCACCACCGTCACCAGTGTTGCCGTCATCACCTGCACCACCTGCGCCAACTGCCATTGCCGATAGTGTGGTTGCATTTGCAGGAACAATAAATGTATATGTTCCAGGCGTGCTGTAATTTATATCAGTTGCCGGTGGAACTGGAGGCGTATATGTTCCGCCAGGAATGCTGATAGAGTCGATTAATCCCGCAGTCGGAGCAAGGCTGCCGATTCCACCATAGGCCACAGCAATAATGCTAGTAGGGCTAGTAACTGTAGATACAGTTACCGTACTTCCTACACCAAAACTTCCAAGTTTACCCGAACTAGTTGTTGCTGTTATTATTGAAGTAGCTGTTAACGAAGATACAGTACTAGATGAAATATTGTAAATTCTAAAGATCCAAGAAGAACTTGTAATTGGAGTAACTCTATAAACAAAAGTTCCTGTTGTGCTAGGATTAATTTCTGGGTTTAGACGGGATGTTAAGCTAGTAGCACTAGATGAACTTGTAATAAATTTAGTTACTGCTGTACCAGTGTTGAATAATTTAGCAGGTGAACTGTTATAAGTGATTGCAGGAGTATTAACATTAAGATATCCGTCAGTTCTAAATATTTTAGTCTTCTCTAATGTTAATCTTCTTTTATCAAACGCTGTTACTGGAACGATAGTAGATATATGATTCTGCAGGAATACTTTAGGTGAAACTAATTCGTTGGATGATCTTAAACTGTAAGAAGGACCGCCAACAGATGAACTCTTAGTAGTTGGTTGAACTACTGCTGCCACTGGACCAGAAGCTATTTCAGTAACATTACTAGTTGGGAATGCTCTGCCCGTGCCCCAGATAATACGTACAGCTCCTTGGCCGCCCCAACCACCACCATAGCTAGTACCAGAGCCACCGCCACCTCCGCCAAATCGGCCACCATTGATTGTCTTAAAACCGCTTTGTCCCGAACCTTCACCACCACGACCGTTTTCACCACCCGAACCGCCTAAGCCGCCAAAGTAATTATTGCCAACTGCTCCGCCGCTGGCGCCTTGTCCAAAGATTCCTACGCCGCCGCCGGCTGGTACACCATAGGTACTTGAGTACCATCCACCGCCACCACCGCCACCACCTGCTGGTGCTGCATTTCCAGTACTACTGCCACCATAGGTGTCTGCGCCTCGGCCAGCATATCCGCCGGCACCTGCTCCGCCGTAGTTCCACGATCCATCATAGGCACCGTTACCGCCACGGCCACCTCCGTCACCAAAGTAACCACCACCCCAGCCGCTACCACCATAGGCGCCAGTTTCGCTGCCACCAGATGAGTTCGGACCGCCTCGGCCTGCTCCAAATCCTGCTACGGTAGAAGTTGATATAAAATAACTTGTGCCGCCTAAATTTGCACCAGTATTTTGTGCATTAGCAGTTGATTCACCACCTGATCCGACTACAACAGTGTATGCTTGTCCAGGTGTAACTGGAATGTTATTTTTCCATCCAAGGCCACCGCCACCACCGCCACCAGAACTCCATGTAGACCCACCACCACCACCGCCACCAACAGCTACTACGCTGACCGAAGTAACTCCATTTGGGGCAATCCATGAGAAGGTACCTGTTGTAGTATAAGTTGCATCTCCTGGCTCTGCAGGCAACGAACCTATAACACCAGTAAGTTCTAGTCCAGATATTACACCAGCGATTGGCGTAGATGTTCCTGTAGCATAGGCAACAATTTGTGTGTTATCAGTAATAGATTTGACCAGTACTGTATTGCCCGCACCAAAACTACCAGTTACAGAAGTAGCAGTTATTACTGCGGCCACTGTTAAGTTACCAGTACCTTTGATACCAATAACATTGAATGTCCACGATGTAGTAGAAGTAGCAGTTATTGAATTAATTGTAGTATCAGGAACAATGGCACCAGTAGCGTATACAGCGTTCAGGAAACCCGCTGTAGGAGCACTGGTTCCGCCAAATGCTGAAACTGTAATAGATGAAGTTCCGGTACTAGTAACATATACTGTATTACCATCGCCTAATCCAGCAGACCTAGGCACCACTGAAATAACAGATTTTGTAGGTAAGTCAATTGTTGAACTTAGTCCAGTAATTGTAAAATTCCAAGGGCCTGCCGCTGGTCTCCTGAACGTTGGCATTGTTACACCAGCGCCTGCACTAAGTACAGAAGTTATACCTGTTTGTGTAAACGTGTGTATTGTATAAGATCCCACTGTGGTAACAGTACCACCTGTGGCTCGCTGAGATCCTAGGTAACGTACGATAACAATACCCGATCCGCCAGCTCCTGATCCAAATGACCATCCTCCGTTTGCGGCCCAATACGATCCACCACCGCCACCACCGCCAGTACCTGGAATAGCGTTAGGTGTAGCACTACCTGTGGTTATTGAGTTAACGGTTCCTTGTGTAGGATAGTTGTTGTAATTGTAATATGTTGTAGTACCGGCGCCACGGCCGCCACCTGCATAGCCATCACCTGCTCGTTCACTGCTGTTACCACCGCCGCCACCGCCACCAGCATACCACTGCCAAGTACCAGAGATATCGAAGGCTCGCCCTCGGCCGCCATCACCACCGGGTGCTGATCCTGATCCGCTCACACCTGCGCCGCCTGCTCCGCCACCACCAGCGCCAGTCCATGTATACCCAGACGTACCGCCAGCATTTCCGTAACCAGTTGCAATGCCTATTGTGGTTTGAGTTGCAATACCGCCACCATTCTGATATGCAGATCCACCGCCCGAACCACCATTCATCTTAGCAGCGTCAAACCCTTGTCCAGTACTTCCACCACCGCCACCACCTTGAGCAATGTATATACCAAAAGACGAATTGCCGCCCTTGTTGCCGTTGGCGTTTGTTGAGTTAGCTATAGCTACACCGCCAGCACCTACTATAACGTCATAGTTTCCTGATAATGTTAATCCTGTGCCGTATAATACGCCACCGCCACCACCTCCGCCGTTGGCGTTAGTAGTATTATGATTGCCACCAGATCCGCCACCACCAACTACTAAAAAGTCTGCAACAAGTGCAGGAACTGCAGGAGGTGTATAAGTCCCTCCAGTGGGTTCAATACGGACAATAGTTCCGTCTTTGGGGGCAACGGTTGCAGTGTTAGCTATTGCAATGATACTGGTACTGTTGGTAACTGTGTAAACATAGATTGTTCCGTTACCAAAATTACCAATACTATTTGTGCTGGTTACAGCACTAATAATTGTGCCAAAAGATAGACCAGCAGTCTGTGTTGAAGATAGCTGTTCGATGGCAAATGCGTAAGTAGCAGTGGTTATCAGTGCCACTCCGTAGATATTAGCACTAGCATACGCAGGATCAGGTACAGCCGCAACTATACCAATACCACCACCATCTTGATTAACAGGGATGCTGATTGAATTATTACCAACCGCAAACAGTTTAGTTGCAGTTGAATATCCATAAACTTCTGCCGGAGTTTGAATACGTCTGTAATTGAACGAATTGTTTAATGTAATTAACGGAACATTGATCAGTAGTCTTGTAGTTACGTAGGTAACAACTAGTGGAGTGACAAAACTATTAAAGTTTTCACCCCACACTGGTCTGTTACCAAACTCGTAGACACGAGCGTTAGCGTAATACTGTCTGTTGTACGCAGTTCTCACTGCGTACTGTGCAATTACAGTTACCGAAGCTCCAACAACAGTAGTGTTGAAGTTCTTTTTAGATCCGTCAATTACTTGCGGCATTAGCTTCTACTACTATTAAATGTCAACGCTGGCAATAATATTATTGACGCCACCACCTGTAATAGTTAGGTTAACAACTGTACTTGCACTGGCACTGGTAGTGACAGTTAAGTTCTTAGTACTGTTAGTAGTAAACAACATAGTATTACCATCAATGGCCAAGTTTACGGATGTAGATAAACGTAGTCCGTCTGATCCATATGCATCTACAGTACAACTTGTAGAGATATTAGATCCTGTGAACGTGAAACTGCTACTTGCCATAACAACGTTAATTGTAACTGGAATTGTAGGTGTAATCATGTGTAAAACAGCTACGGCTTTTTCACGACTTAGACCCCAAATTCTGTTAGTTTGGTCTAGACCGATACCTCTAAATTCATAGGGATATGTTCCAGTCGGTGCCCAACCTGTACTAGAGTTGAAGCTAAAGAACTTCATCTGTAGTGTTACAGGAACCATCATCTGCGTACCAGCAGCATTGATAGGCATAAAGTCTCTAGGAATATCGTTAACAGTTGGGAATGTGTATGAACTGTGATAGGTCAATACATCATCACCTGTACCAGCACCTATGGTATAGGTCATCATGGTACGCTTGGCAGTCGTACTCCAACGACTTGGACCACTTGATTGGTTGGCCTGTTTGTCAGTTAACCAGAATGTAATATAGTTTACACCGTCAACAGTAAATTGGTAACCTTTCTGATGCCACGGATGATAGTTATAAGTACTACCACCTTCAGTGGTGTACATAGCTGAGTAAGTAGCGTAGGTGTTTGCACCTGAATAGGTCATTGTACAGTTTGTAGCTGTTACAGATCCATCGGCTGGGTTCCAAACATAACGAATTGGTGCTAGGACACCATTGGCATCATAGTGGCAGCTATACAAGACACGTCTAGTTGAACTAGCACGTCTGATGTTACTAGGCCAAGATTTGCTGTTAGTTCTACTTGTGTTACTTCTATAGCTTTGGCTGATAATTTGAGTTACAGCATAGGTAGTTGGGTTAACTTTATAGAAAGTATACTGACTGTAGTATACACTTCCGTCTTGAACTGCTACAAAATGTAGGAAGCCTTGATCATCAACACCTAGGAAAAAGTTTATTGATCTATCATTGTTACTTGGTGTAATTGTAGCGCCTGTTCCTAGAATTGATTCGTAGTTTTGTGTAACAACTATATAAGATCCACTGGAGTTACCTTGCTGAATACCCCATATTCTTGAATTAGATACATCTTCATAGCAGTAATATGTAGGAGCGTAGGTGTCCGTGGCAGAAATTGCGCCAGATCCAAATGTTATATCTGTGCTACCGTATAGATAATGTGAGGTTGCACCACTGCCAACGCCGGTACTCATCTGTGGAAGTGTATACCTGCGAGCCATTAATACCTTACCATTGATTGTTTTCCAGGTTGGTTTAACTGGGAAGTAGTTCCAATCAAGAGTAGCATGATAATAGCCCATCCAATTCTGATCATATGAGCTGCTGGATTCGTTGTTGGACCAGCAGGCTACCATGCCTTTTTCTAGAATCAACTCACCGTAGTTATCATCAGCGTAACTTAAATTCCAACCATCATTGAAGGTATACATCCAGCTTTTTTGGAACAAGGGAGCTAGCGTAGTGGTATCATGACCATCAGTGCTAATGAATAATCGGTTATTAGAAAGGACAGGATCCTCTACTAAAGTTACATAACCCTGGGGTAGTCTTTTAACGTGTATTTCAGCCATTTCTTATTCCTCTGTAGATGCTGTATAAGCAGCTTTTTGTGTATCCCACCAAGCCAATGCTTCTTCTTCACTGGCCCATAATTCTTGCAAGCCGGTATCAGATGGTTTAAATGGTTGATGTATTAGTTGACGCTCACCGTCAAACACGTCTAAGCCCCCACTTGTGTATACTGTACGAATGCTCATTATCAAATATTCCTTATATATGTAAACGTAACCGTCAAATCTGACCCTGCGTTAATGTTACCAATATTTATCACATCAACTGTGATATAATCGTTTGCATTAACATTTACTGTTGATGTATTCAGGGCCGATACCGTTGTTGATGTATTTATAGTCAACGTAGCTGTTGTGTTAGAATTAATATTAACTCTAACATCTACGCCCTGCGAACCCACAGGCGCAACTTCTACTCGAGCTTTCATGCTAGTTATTGTACTGTTTACTGGTACATACCACTTTTCAGTGCCAGGATTCACTGTTAATACACCCGGTTTTCTATAATGTCTTTCTAGTACAGTAGCGCCGCCGGCGCCCCCATCCCCGGGATCACCTTTTTCACCCTTACTACCTGTAAAACCCTGGGCGCCATTGGCACCGTTCGTACCTGCTGAACCAGTATAGCCAATAGGACCAGTAAAGCCCATGTCGCCTTTACTACCAGTATATCCAATACTACCTGTAAAACCTGTATTACCAGCAACACCGCCTTCTCCACTAGGACCTTGTAGACCTTGACTACCTGTATAACCAGCAGCACCGACACTACCTGTATAACCCAATGATCCTGTATAACCCGTTTCACCTTGTGAACCAACATAACCATCAGCGCCCGCTGTGCCTTGACTACCGGTGTAACCAATACTACCGGTGTAACCAATTTGGTCACCGATAGTAATAACACCAATCATGTTAGAATGTACAGCGCATTGATAGACTATAGACGACGGAGCATCGAAAGGTACTTGATAGACTACTACGGTGCCTGTTCCGTATGCACCAGCAACTGGATCATTATTCTGTGTGCCAACAACTGTGGCAGTAGACAAGCTGGTCAACCTCAGTGCAACTGGATGACTAGCAGATACATTGCTTAGATCAAAGTAATATAACTGTCCTCGAACCACTGTTAGGGTTGGGAAGTTGCCGGCAAATCCATCAACTGTGTAGTTAGAGCCTGTGGTCCTAACAACGAATTCCCCACCGCCTCTACTACCTGTATAACCTTGACTACCTGTATACCCATCTGTTCCGTCTGCGGCTGCGCTACCAGTGTAACCTATATCGCCTTGACTACCTACATAACCTGTTGATCCTACAAAACCAACATCACCCTGACTGCCAGTGTATCCAACGAACGTGCTCTTTGTCTGCCATGCACGCCCGTTCCAAATCCAACTACGCCCTTCAAAGGTATAGATCGTGCCAGTTGATGCATTACTAGGAAAATTAATTATTGCCATATGGTATATTTATTGTGTCAATAAAGCCAATGCTGGCGGAGTGAAGTTACTGGTATAACGTGCATGGCCTTTGGTAATACGGAGGTCGTCTATATAGCCATTGTAAAAATAAAGTCCACCACCACTAGAATTGTTGTCGGCAATCCAAATTTGTTGACCTGTCATTGATGTACTATGTGACACAGAGGCAACACTTGTTCCGTTTATAAACAACCGTAATGTTCCAGATGCTCGGCAAAGAGCTAAATGTTGCCAGGTGCTTGCTGTTATTGCTGAATTAGCATTAATTATTGCTGAACCAGACCCGTTCATCCAGAATTCAATTGATGTGCCACTTTGATACAAACTCCAGCCGCCGGTCGTGGCAGGATAGTTTTCACTTGAAACTAATGCCCTGTATCCAGATGAAGTATTGCTCGGGTATAACCAAAATTCAATTGTGAAGTCACCATTACTTAATATGTTAACAGGTGATAAGGCAGATACTACGCGATCACCAGTACCGTCAAAGTACATACTACTTCCACCAAACTTACTTTGTGTAGTAGATATTTTTGCATCACCAACTGTTTCTAAATTGTTCATCATTGCGTTATCAATGATACCTGCGTTAGTGAAATTAGTTAATAGTTGAGTATTTGTAATTGCAGTTACTGGTGTTGTTGGTACAGTAATTGTACTAGCTGTTGCGTCATATGGATTAGAACCAACTACGAATCTAAAATTAGAGATGAAGCCTGAGAAATAATACAATGTGCTAAACCATGCACCTACTGTATATCCTTCTGTCCTTGAAAATATCGAAGCTGAACTACTTACAGTTATATCTCGTACACCGTTTACGTATGCACTAATTGTATTTCCTGTTCTACAAAATGCAATATGATTCCATTGATTTTTTATAATAGTAGTAGAACCTACACTACCTTCAGCAGACAAGATATTCCAGCTAGATCCATTAGAACTAGCACCATACATTATTTTACTATTCCATATTGACATAGCAATTTTATAATCTGTAGCTGATCCACATAAACCAGAATATCCGCTAGAGGCGCCTCCAGTCCAATAAAACCACATTTCAATACAGAATGGATTTGTAGTTAAATTAAATGCAGTTGTAGAAGCACTTAATATGTTATCCCCAGTGCCATCAAAGTACCCAGATCCACCAATCGTACTTGCAGAGTATCCCCCACCAGGACTGAATGGACTAAAACGTTGTACTGAAACATCACCATTGCAAGTAATGGCAAAGTTGTTTGTGCTGTCATCAATGAATCGGTTGTCTGCACAGGTTAATAAACTTGTATTTTCAATTGCTGTTAATGGTGTTAAACTTGGAGTGAAATTACTTGTGTAAACTGCGGTACCTTTTACTATGCGTAAATTAGAAATATATCCGGTAAACGGATAGGTGGTGTAGTTAGTATCACCACCGCTTCCAATTGTGACGAAAGCGTTTGAATCGTTTACTGCAATCGAAAATACCGCTGTTGCCACTGATACACCATTTATATAATATGTTAGTGTATTAGAGTTACGAACAACAGCATGATGACTCCATGTGTTTAATACTACAACATTTGATGCGGATAATAAAGTGTTTCCGCCTGAGTAGTATACATAGAAATTAACATCTCTAGGATTAGCAGTGGGACCCATTGACCAGAAGAAACTTGCGGCTCCAGATTGATACTGGGTCGCAATAACAGGAAAATTCCCAGTGGCTGTAGGATATATCCAGGCCTCCATGGTAAAATTTGAACTTCCTAGAGTAAACTGACTACTGTCTGGTATACTTAAATAATCTCCGTTACCATCAAAATAGTTGCTCCAATTAGAACCATAAGGTGTAAACGTGCCTTGAGTGGTATTACCGTTACGAGTAACAGTAAAATTATTTGTACTTGAATCTAAGAATGTATTGTTATTTGCATTATTAGTTCCATTACCACTCAACAATAATGTATTATACATAAAATACGGCTCACCTACAGAAATAGTTAATGCAAATGATCTCGGACTATCTTGTAACTCAGTGTCTGTGGCCAATACTGTAAAATTATAAACAGTCTCAGAACTTACACCAGTTACTGTACCAGATATTAGGCCTGAGCTACTTAAAGATACACCACTAGGTAAACTACTGCCAGCCTGTAGACTGTAAGTAGCGGCCAGCGATGCACTTAGTTGTATTGATATTGCAGAATTAACCGCGCCAGCTAAACTACTCCCAGTAACCCACGTTGGAGTGCTACTAAAAGTAATAGCATTAACACGAATAGCTGTACCACCATCAGAGTTGACTAGATAAACAATGTAAGTTCCTGCTGCCGTAGCCGGAACTTGTGCTCTGACTTCAGTGTCACTGACAAATGTAACAGATGTTGCAGGAGTTAGTCCTATCAATACTTGACAACCTGCGGCAAAATCTTCGCCTATGAGTTTTATGTAACCACCTTCTAGTGCAACCGCAGTATCATCTAAATTATTGTAACTGCTGTCAGTTACAATAATTGATGAAATCTTTGGACCACCTCCACCTAGGGCACCTAGTGTCGTTGCTTGTATGTTTGCTTCTGATATTTTAGTTGTCATAATTAACTCAATTTAACTGGGTATGTTGATGGCGTGAAATTTGTTGTGTATCGTGCAACACCTTTAGTGATTCTTAGGTCATCTATGTAACCACTCCAATAATTTGCAAGGCTACCTCCATTGATATTAAAACATCCAACTGTTAACGGACAATCTTCGTCAGCAGTCCAATTATTTGTATCAGTAGCTACTGCAACACCATTGAGATAAAACACTGTACTAGTTGCACCTGTTCTAACTAACGCAATATGATTCCATTGATTTAAAGGAAATGATACAGATCCATTTGTCATAGTAATACCATTACCAAGTTGGATGTGCATCAGTCCGCCTGACCTAACTTCAATGTTGTAGTTAGCCCCAGCGCCCCATGAATTAATTGCTGAAATAATTGTTCTGTCAGAACTGCTGTTTGTTAAGTATGCCCAACATTCAACAGTAAATTTTGCAGTTAAAAACTTAGATAAATTAATTGCATTTAATGTAGGTAAGAACAAATAATCCCCAGTACCATCAAAGTACAAGCTCGACCCACCGAACTTACTTTGTACTGTGCTTATTTTAGCATCACCTACTGTTTCCAAGTTATTCATCATTGAATTATCAATGATGCCAGCGTTGGTATAATTTAACAATAAACTTGTATTTGCAACTGCTGTTAGTGGTGAGGTTGGCACCGTCTGCGAAGAAACTCCACTGCCTTTAATGATCCTAAGATCAGACATATAACCATTGAAAGGAATATCAGATATGGTTGCATATCTACATCCAATTCTAAGTGGTAAAGTGCCGTAGTTATTCGAATCTGTGTAATTTGATCCTCTCTGTGTTCCGTCAACAAATAGTCGAGTTGTACCGGAAACTCTACTCAGAGTCAAATAATGCCAAGCATTTTTATCTGTATCCGTTACCGTGATTGGAATCGAGCCATTGACATAAATTGCAATTGTTCCCGAATCATAATAAATGGTAATCGCAACCTGAGGTTGTGTCGTTCTCTGGTCAAATAAATATCCTGATGCAGATATTGCGTAATACCAAAAACTTATTTCAAAATCACCAGTACCATATCCAAGTGCGGCATTACCTGCAACATCGAGATAATCTCCATTACCGTCAAAATAAGCACTGCCACCGATTGTACTTGCGCTGTATGCAGCAACAGGATTAAATGGTGAGAATCGTTGTATTGATATAGTAGAAACCTTAGATACTGCAAATGCGTTAGTGCTATTGTCTTTTAAGTAAGGTGATTGTAAAGTTAGTAGTTGTGTATTAGCAACAGCAGTTAGTGGAACTGTTGATGGAGTAAAGTTAGCAGTGTAAACGGCTGTACCTTTAACTAAACGCACGTTACTAACATACATCGGTGCAGTGTAATTTGCGGCCTGAGGATTACTAATGTTAAATGTTTCAATACCACAGTTAGCAGAACTTGTTCCTGTGCCAACTGATGTACCATTAAAATACATAGTAACAGTACTACCGCTACGTACTACTGCAAGATGGAACCAAGAGTTAATTGGCATAGTAGAACTTGAATTAACTACAGATGTAAAACCAGATCCGTTGCCTACAGCAAACGCTAAAGTACCGTTGTTATTAACATCAGTTATCACAGGTATACCAGATCCTGCAGATCCGTTAGTCCTCCAGTCAAAGATGGTTGTATAAGAAGGAGCTAAACTATTTAAATATAGCCAACATTCAACAGTAAAATCTCCAGAACCTAAAGCTAGTGCTGTATTACTGCCGGCAGTTAAGTAAGTCTGTCCAGCACTTGGGATGTATGCTGACCAATTAGAACCATAAGGTGTAAACGTGCCTTGAGTGGTATTACCGTTACGAGTAACAGTAAAATTATTCGTACTTGAATCTAAGATGGTATTGTTATTTGCATTATTAGTTCCATTGCCGGCTAATAACAATGAATTATACATGAACAGCAGGTCACCGGCCGTTATAGTAATGCTAAACGTTCTAGGACTATCCTGTAGTTCATTATCAGTGGCTAATATTGTAACACTATAAACAGTATCAGACTCAATAGTAACAGTACCCGACAGCAGGCCACCTGAAGTTAATGTTAGACCTGAAGGTAATGTACTTCCTGCTTGTAGAGCAAATGTAGTTGCACCGGTGGCAGATAGTTGGAATGATACAGGAGTTCCGCTAGTACCTGATAGGCCGCTGGAAGTAACCCAAGTTGGGGTACTGCTGAAGGTGATACCGTTAACTCTAATTGCAGTTCCGCCATCAGTGTTAACCAAGTAGACAATGTAAGTACCTGCTGAAGTTGCCGGAACCTGTGCTCTAACTTCAGTTGAGCTAATAAACGTAGTCGAAGTTGCCGGAACATTGCCTATTAGCACACTACAACCAGAGGCAAAGCCACTGCCAATTATTTTAATATAGCCGCCTTCTAGTGCAACCGCAGTATCATCTAAATTATTGTAACTGCTGTCAGTTACAATGATTGACGACATTTTAGGACTGCCAGCTTCTATAGTCACTGTAACAACAGAACCATCGTTGGTAGCAACAACATTGCCAACAAAGTCAATGACACTGACTGTTGAAGTTGTTGTAGTACCTTGAGCTTGTACAGTCAATGGTATTATATTTGAACCAGCATTGTTTATTTCTCTAATCTGAACTGCAACACCTGTAGCAGGCGGAGTTACAAACGATAAGGTGGTACCAATGACTGAATAATCAGTTGTTGGGAATTGCATGACACCGTTTTCAAATACAAAAACGTTGTCTACTGTTAAGTTGGCGCTGATTACAAAATTTGTAGTAGTACTATTACCTATGTAATTTCTAGTGTAGAAGTTTACGGAACCATAGCCTTGACTTCCGTCGGCACCTTTTTCACCGTTGCCTGCTGTAGATATTTCTACCCATTGTCCGGAATTGTCGTCTAGCACCCAAACAAATTCAAGACCTAGCGTAGTGTCATACCATCGATCGCCTTCAACCGGATCTTCAGGTGGAACATCACTGGACGTAAATCCGCTGCCGCCGCTGCCACCGGTAAATAAAACTCCGTTATTGTATAGGCCACCTGAAAAGTTAATATCGCCAGCAACATGTATGTTCTTTCCGATGCCAACTCCGCCCGTAACTACCAATGCACCACTGGTAGTCGAAGTGGCTGATGTAGCATTGGTTATTGTAGTTAACCCTTCTTCTACTTCTATACCGGGTACATATAAGTTTTGACCAACATGTAAATTACCGCCAATACCAACACCACCTGCAACAATTAATGCCCCTGTAGTAGTCGAACCTGATGCAGTTGTACTCGCTAATATTATGGCACCAGTTTTAAATGTTCCGTAACTTGTTCCAGTGAAGATTGACCCAACTTCTGTTCCATTGTCATACCACTCTAAGTATCCTGTGTCATTGGCAAATCCAAGAAAGGCATCTCTATCTTGATCTTTGTAGTAATGAAATACAAAACCTTGATCTTTGCCATCGTCTAAGGTCCAGCTATGATCAGTTCCGGTAAATGAACCCTGAGGAACGTGTATGTTTATTAAGTTGTCTGTATAGAATGTATTAGAAGAAGCTATGTTAGTTGTTGTACCAGCAAATACCACAGTATTTCTAAAATACGCTGGACCATCAACTATCAATGACTGTCCTACGGCTGCGCCACCTGCTACATACAGAGCATTGTTTGCCAGTGTGCTAGTACTGTTTAACGTAGATTGTAATGCTACCTTGCCACCTATGAATACATCTTGTCCAATGCCAACTCCACCAGGTGTTACAATAGCACCAGTTTCAGTAGACACTGAGTTGGTTGTAGTGTTTACAAATAACTCTTGAGATATTACTGTACGACCTAGTGTACTAGAAACTCCAGACGCTGTTGTTAAGACCTGCGCATCGCCTAAGAAAACGCTGCCGTTAACATATAAACTTTGTCCAATTCTTACATCTTTAACAAATGCAGCTCCACCACGAACTTGTAATGCACCTGTTTCAAGAGAAACAGTATTAGTTGTAGTGTTAATTAAAAAGTCTTGAGTGACCTGCGTTAGACCTTCTAAACTGGTTATTCGAGAAGCAGTAGTCAATACTTCCGCATTGTTAAGATAGGCAGTACCGTCTACGTATAAATTTTCTCCAACATATAAATTCTTACCTATACCAACTCCACCAGGAGTTACAATAGCTCCAGTAGTAGTACTTGTTGAATTAGTTGTAGTGTTTACAAATAAATTTTGAGATACTTCTGTTTGTCCCAGAGTGCTAGACAAACCACTTGACGTAGTTAATACTTCCGCATCGTTAAGATAAGCAGTTCCGGCTACATATAAATTTTGTCCAATGTATACATCTTGTAGTACACCTACACCACCAGAGACTACCAGTGCGCCGGTAGTACTGGATGTTGACAGTGTTGTATTAGTAATCGATATTGCGTTAGTAGTAACAGCACCTCTATCAGTTACACTTTGCAATGTACTAGTGTTCCAAACAGTAACGATACCAGTTGATGTATTAATTGCAGTATCTGTTCCTGCAACAATAGTAGTCTTAGATGCAAAATTATCTATAGTAGCAGTGGTTACTATCTGTGCATTATTAATATAACCAGCACCACCTACATACAAATCTAGGCCAATTCCAACACCGCCTAATACTCGTAATGCACCTGTATCAGTTGACGTTGCATTAGTAGTTGTGTTAACTAACAACGTTTGATTTATAATTGAATTGCCTAGAACACTGGTCAATCCACTTTGCGTAGTTAGAATTTCAGCATCGTTAAGATAAGCAGTTCCACTTACGTGTAAGTTTCCACGTACTATTGCTCCACCTTTAATATCCAATGCCTGAGGTTGATCACTGAATCTATTGCTTAGAGTTGATAATATTGTAAAAGTAGCAGTGTCAACTGTTAAAATTTGAGACCATGTTCTAACATTAGAACTTGTTGAACCTACTAGTAATGCACCGTCAAGAGAGGGAGAGCCTAGGTCTGGTTCTGCTTGGCTGGAATCAAGATAATTATAGCGTTCAACAGAGAGCTGACCACCATGAAGCTTCTTTATCTTACCGCTAAAAAGTCTACTTTTACTCATTGCTTGTTTCTAGAATACTTAATACTAAATTAACACTGCTATTTGCGCCGGCACTGGCTGTAATCGATGCTCCTGTTTCGATAACTAACTTTCCAGTGGTCATTTCTGCGGCATCGTTTACTGGAATTTCAAAATCTTTTAACATGATAAAGTTAGTGCTATTTTTAACTAATGTAAATCTTACAGATACAGGCGCACTGCCTATGTTAGTAGCCTGCGCTCCGAGTACAATAGTAGTAAGGCCCTCTGGAGTAGTGTAGATTGTTGCAGTATCGGTGGTTAGTTCGACTGCTTTGGTTTTAAACGAATTTAAAGGTAGGGCTGCGGTTGCCATTTTTTATGTTCCTATCGCTAAGATGTACGGTGTCATGACCGCAAACAAACTCTTTGTGAACGTTCTTCCAGAGATCGTTCCTAAATTTCTATTTATAACTAGCTCATTACCAATGCGGAAGTCTCCACGTTGATCAGTACCAGTAAAGTAAACTTTACCGCTGTTAATTTCCACTGCTTGGTTAGCACTGATAGGTTCTCCACCTAGGTATGGCAGAGCCGCGTCAATGTTAATGCCAGCGCCGATCCATTCAAAACTATGACCAGACGAAGTAATTAAACTATACTGATGGAAAGTTACCACCGTATTATCATTGATAATATTGGCCACATTTTCTTCAATGGTAATAGTACTTGAATATGAATTTTCAACAATATTAGCAACAATGTCCACAAGATTCTGTGCTATCAAAGATTGTACAGAAGTAGCCGCAGTTGTAGTGGTGCTTTGTACAACAGAAGTCTGTCTTGGAGAAATTACATTATTAACAATACAATCATCGATAATTGTTTTAATAAAATAGTAGGCTGCTATAGTTGCAGGTTTTTCTGATTCTGATATCTGTAAAACTGCTCCATCATAATATGAATCTGCGGCATCAGCAGTCTGACTATTACCACCGTATAATACATCATAGGTAACAGCATCTATAATATATCCAACATCTCGCTTGCAGGTTGCAGTACTGTATACTAGACCAACAAAGCTAGTGTTAACATAGGCAATAGTTTCCGCCTGTATGAAACTTCTATTTGCTAATAATAGATTAAACGCATTATTGATTGTAGTGCTAGTGTTAGCAGTCAATCCGATAGGTACACGAGTAGGCGCTACACTAGGTCCGTAATTAATAATGTTAGTAATTGTTGTTATTAGATTGTTAATTAATCCAATTTCTGTAGAGCCAGCAGTGGCAGTAGTTATTGCTTGAGAAATTAATGTTTGATATCTATTTGTAACTGTAGTACCTGTAATAATTTTTGCAGAAATATCTTTGATAAAATTATAGGCTGCGGTAGTTTGTGGAATCTCATCGGCTATTGAGGACCCACCAACATAGTTGTAATAATATACACCGCTCATAATGCTCTGTCTATTACCACCATGTAATAGATCAAAAGCCACTGAGTCAATAATATATCCTAGATCTCGATAACAAGTCGAAGTATTATAACTAAATCCTGGATTGTTAGCGTTGATCCAATCTATTGTATCAGTTTGTATACTTGCTTTATTAGCCAGTATCGCATTATATGCTGCTACAGTATTAGTATCAGTACTAACTAATCCGTTAGGTACTATGCGATCGCTAACGGCGCCCACACCATTGCTGATAATATCTATTATTATATTAAAGTGATCAGTAACGGTAGTTGATGCTGTTAAGCCGCCAGCATTAAATGCCACAGTACCTGCTAATCCTCTCGCATGAATTATTGCATTAGTAGTTGTAGTTAATTCAGAGAAAATGTTACCGACATAATTACTCTGATTCCAATATTGTAGTCCTGCAAATGTACTCTGACTTGTGCCACCATATAACATATCAAATGCAATAGAATCAACAATAAACCCAGTATCCCTATAACAGGATGTAGTGTTGTAAGAGAAATTGTTAATATATGCAACAGTTTCTTCTGCAATGAATGTTTTGTTATCTTGAAGAATTTTACTTGCGTTAATTGTTGCTGTACTTGCGTTTGTAGGAGGATTGAATACGATTGCCGGAGTGACATTCAACCCATTTTCCATAATATCGAGCAGTGTATCAAACAATGCACTAATTCTAGAATAAGGATTCGTTGCCGGAGTCAATAAGGCCAATGTTTTAACTTTTAAGAAATTTACAGCACTTAGTGTTTCAGTTAGTTGCACAGTAACCACTGTGGTACTTGCCGCTCTATAATAACTTGTCCCTGCTTTAATAGTTTGATAATTGGTATTCAACACCATATCATAGCATACTGCTTCAATGATGTTTCCCACGTCTCTACTGCATTTAAACTGATTAAAATCAAATCCAGGAAATGTTTCTAACACATGATTTATAGTTAAAATTTGTAGTTTAGATTTTTCATCAAGTATTTCTTGTCTAGCATTTCTATAAGTTGCAGATTCAGCAGTTAAACTAGGATATGTAATATCAGTGTTTCCAGTTTTGAACGCTGTGCTTGCGCTGATAGTATAATAATTGCCATCACCAAAATTTACAGCATCACCAATACCAGGTTTAACATTTAGGTTATCAATGACAAAAGTTCTACCACTAGTTGCACCATTTAGCTTTCCTGTATAATTTGCTGAACTTACTCCGTCTGCATATAGAGCATAGTTACCAAAGCTACTATTACTGTTAGTGATAGAACAACTGCCGCCTGTTTCGCAGAAGAATCCCTTGTCGCAACAGATAGTAAAAACAGAAACTAACTGTGCGTAACCTAGATTTAATAAGTGTATACCAATACCGCCTTGATTGTACTGCGTATATGCATCAACAACCATAGACTTTGTACCTAATGCATGGCTACCATCTACACGCATACCTGTGCCGTCTGTGGTCATTGACGTACAGTTTTGTACATAGGGACTGGTTGAAATAACTCCTGCACTGCCATCTGGATTAAATGCCACCGCGGCTGCAGGACTAATATGATCTTTGAAGGTCATATGTGCTATGTAGCAGCCGTTGTTAACATAGAATAAATCTTGGGTAACATTCTGAGGTCTAACTGTTACAGAACGTAAATTGTCGCCTACAACTGATACAAAATCTGGCACAGTCATAGGATTGTTTTCAGTATAATCTCCACTTTTAACAAAGACTGTTGTTCCGCGAGTAGCCACTGCTAGAGCAGCTCTAATAGTACGTTTACTTAAATTTAAACTAGTACCTGGATTATTGTCGTTACCGCTTTCACTGACGTATAGCACGTTATCGACGGTCATGTTACCGATACTACCAGCATAGCCAGTACTTCCAGAGTAGCCACGTAGGCCGCCATACTCTAATTCATTCCAGGTTTGTACTCCGTCACCAATTTTAAAAAGTTTAGTATCTGTTTCGATACCCATTTCCGCGACAGCCAGCACTGGGTCAACGGTTTCCCATTCATCAGCAGTGCCTCGTCTAAATTGAATTTGAACAGCCATGTTTAAGTATCTTTGTTATCTTTATCTCATATTTATAAGACTACGCCGCCGCCATCGATCGGCTCAATTCCACCATATATTGTGTCAGGTTCTCCACCGTCCAAGTTTGGACTTCCTCCGCCTCCACCACCACCTGTGCCCCCACTGCCTGTATATCCAGCACCTGCAGAACCAGTATAACCACGTATTTGCCCTACATCTAACCAGTTAGGATTCAACCAAACGTGTAAATGTCCGTCATCTGCTGTTAGATAACCGTCGCCGATGTTTCCGTTATATGGGACAGGAAGTCCTGCGCTAGATCCAACGAATCCTGTAATGTTTAGTCCAGATCCGGGGTCTCCTTTACTACCTGTAAAACCAGCACCTGCTGAACCAGTGAAACCTTTGCTACCTACATAACCTACACTACCTGTAAAGCCAGCACTACCTGTGTAGCCTAAGGCTGCAAATTCACCAGGGATACCTTGACTACCTGCAAAACCTGCACTACCCGTGTAACCGATACTACCGGTAAATCCTAGACTTCCGTCATAGCCCTGGCTACCTGTAAAACCCGCACTACCTGTGTAACCCTGACTACCAGTATAGGCTCTACTACCTGTGTAACCAATAACACCTTGTAGACCTTGTTGTCCCTGACTACCTGTAAATCCTATAAAACCTTGCTCACCAGTAAAACCTCTAGATCCTGTGTATCCCTGGCTACCTGTAAAACCCGCACTACCTTGGAATCCTTGGCTTCCTGAATAACCTAAACTACCAGTATAACCTTCACTGCCGACAAAGCCCGAGAAGCCTCGGCTACCTGTAAATCCAGTAATACCAAAACTACCAGTGTAACCAGTCGAACCAAAGCTACCAGTAAAGCCTATAACACCTTGAGATCCAGCGTATCCAGTATCACCTTGACTTCCAGTGTAACCAATAATGCCCTGTGATCCAGTGTAACCTATGTCACCTTGACTGCCTGTAAATCCAACATCTCCACGGCTACCTGCATATCCTCTATCACCACGGTCACCTGTTCTAGCAAAGGTAACGACAATCTGCATACCATCTGTGAATGCCGCAGTCCCTGACATGTACGTGATAGGTACATGGAAGTGATTGCTCGACGGTGTGCCTTCTTCAGTATGGGATCCTACTATGGCAAAAAACGCATAGTTAGTAGGGTCTGCTTTTTCTGCTACTGAGAAATGTCCTTTAATCTGCGAAGTAGAATCGTCAATGGTCTGCAAGTAGGAATAAACAGACTCGCCTAGCCTATCGTTAAAATTGATGTATAATACAGAAGTACTTGTTGTAAACGATGCAGTATCAAATTCAACTTCGCCAGATCCTGGATCAGTGCTAGTTGTGTCACTGCTGTATAGGTATTCAAAAGCTGCTCCGCCAAAGCCACCCTGCTCGCCTTTGCTACCAGTGTAACCTATGTCGCCTTGACTACCGCTGTAACCAATAATACCTTGACTACCAGTAAACCCAGTAATACCTTGGCTACCACTGTAACCAATAACTCCCTGGCTACCAGTATATCCTAAGCTACCTGTCCATCCTATAACACCTTGACTTCCAGTGTAACCTATATCGCCTTGACTTCCAGTATAACCTAATACACCTGCTGATCCAGCGTCACCTTTATCACCTTTACTACCTGTATATCCCGAACTACCAGTATAGCCTACACTACCAGAATATCCTTGACTTCCTGAGTAACCTTGACTACCTACAAAACCTGTTACACCTTGACTACCTACAAAACCTGTTACACCCTGTGAACCACTATAACCTATGCTACCAGTGTAGCCTAAACTACCTATGAAACCAGTTTCGCCTTGAGAACCTGTAAATCCTGCACTGCCTGTCCAACCTATGCTACCAGTGTAGCCTAAACTTCCTCTGCTACCAACAAAGCCAGTTACACCCTGTGATCCAGAGTAACCTTGGCTGCCTGAATATCCTCTACTTCCAGTATAACCTAGTGCTCCGGCAGTACCTGCAAGACCTTGACTACCTGTGTAACCTCTACTACCTGAATAACCTCGAGCACCTGCTTCACCTGCAGTACCTGGATCACCTTGGCTACCTGTAAAACCAACACTACCAGTAAATCCTGCACCTTGACTACCAGTGAAACCAATGTCGCCCTGTGAACCAGTATATCCACCTGGATCACCTTGATCACCTTTACTGCCCGAATAACCAATACTACCTGTATAACCTATGGCTGCGGCTGCACCTGGGATACCCTGGCTACCTACAAAACCAGTAAGACCTCTAGAACCACTAAAACCAACGTTACCGCGGCTACCTGCGTAACCTTGATCGCCTTGACTACCTGTGTAGCCAGCAACACCGTCTGCTGAAATAGTTAATTGTTTAGGATTAGTTCCTGTATTAGTTTCTAAAGTAATATTATTACCGGCAACTAATTTAATTGTATCTAAGCCCTGCGCTACCAGTGTTTCTTGTCCGTCTACTTCCCAATACTTGAAAGTAGAATTCATTCCAATCTTAACTGCGCCAGCGCCTAGATCAGTGACATCAAACCCTGCTTCGCTGTCAAATCTAATAGTGTCAATGTTTGTAATTACATTAGAAACTGTGTTAGCATCTATTAAACTAACAGTTAGTCTAGCAGAACTACCAGTATAACCAACACTACCTGCATAGCCTGCTGAACCTGTATATCCTGCACCAGCTGAACCTGTATATCCAACGCCAGCACTACCTGTGTAACCTATAGCTGCTGCTTCACCTGGAATACCTTGACTACCAGTAAAGCCAGTGTCACCTGCTGAACCTGTGTAACCAGTATCACCATATGAACCTGCATATCCTACTGAACCAGTAAAGCCAGTGAAACCAGTAAGACCTCGACTACCTGCATAACCAACAGGTCCAATATCACCTTGACTACCTGTGTAGCCTTCACTGCCACTATAACCCTGGCTACCTGAGAACCCTCTTGATCCGCTGTAGCCAACAATACCTTGACTACCTGTATAACCTAAGGCAGCAAATGCACCCGGAATACCCTGTGATCCTGTAAATCCAATATCACCTTTACTGCCAGAGAATCCAACAACGCCTTGGCTACCTACAAATCCAGTTACGCCCTGACTTCCTGAATAACCTTGACTACCAGTATAACCTAGATTACCTTGACTACCAACAAAACCTGTTACGCCTTGACTACCTGAATAACCTTGGCTACCAGAATATCCTAAACTTCCTGTATAACCAACACTACCAGTATAACCTAAGGCTGCATACTCACCCGGAATACCTTGGCTACCGGTGTAACCCAAGCTACCTACAAAACCAGTTGCGCCTTGACTACCAACAATACCTTGACTACCTGTGTAACCGATACTACCCGTGTAACCAAAATCACCTTGTGTACCTTGAGGGCCTTGGAATCCTCTACTACCGGTGTATCCAACGTCACCTTTACTACCTACATAGCCCACGCTGCCGGTGTAACCTATGTCACCCTGTGATCCAGTATAACCTATTTCACCCTGACTACCGCTGTAGCCAATTTCGCCTTGACTACCAGTATATCCAAGTTCTCCCTGAATACCTTGGTCACCCTGCGCTCCTTGCGATCCTGTATAGCCGCCAGCAGGACCTGCAGGTCCTTCTATACCTTGGCTACCAGTAAAACCAGTATCACCCTGTAGACCTTGATCGCCTTGTAGGCCTTCACTACCAGTATATCCAATTGGTCCAATGTCTCCTAGGTCACCTTTATCACCTTGTGATCCTACATAACCCCTTGAACCAGTATATCCTAGGTCACCTTTGGCGCCCTGATCACCTTTGCTACCATTGTAACCAGCACTACCTACGAAGCCACTAAAGCCTCGTGATCCTGTAAATCCAACATCGCCCCTAGATCCAGCGTAACCAACAACACCTTGACTACCTGTATAACCTTTGCCATCTGTGAATAGAATATATCCATAGTTGTTAGGATTTACGATACTTTGATAGAATATGTAATCCTGTATTAAGATAGGAATTTCTATGTATAATACTGTACCACTGATAAAATCCTGCGAACCTGACGGAAATCCGGGAACTACTGCTACATTATTGTCTAATTCTGTTCTAAAAGCTACTGGATCACCGTTGGTTACGGCGGTTAAATCTATGTAGTAGCTTTGACCTTTAATGAATGTTAGTGTAGGATTTAATTCGGCAAAACCGGCTACGGTAAAATTGGCGTTTGCTGAAGTAAATTGGTAACGTGTGCCACCTTGGCTACCACTGTAACCAATACTACCAGTATAACCTAAGTCGCCCTGACTACCTACAAAACCAGTGCTACCTGTAAATCCAGCGCTGCCTGTGTACCCTTGGCTACCTGTGTAACCAAAGTCACCTTGACTACCTACAAAGCCAGTGCTACCTGTAAATCCAGAACTACCACTGTAACCTTGACTGCCGCTGAATCCAGATACGCCAGCACTACCAGTAAAACCTATAGCATCGTAGGCACCTCGACTACCAGTGAAACCTATAACACCTTGGCTACCGGTGAATCCAGCCGAACCACTGTATCCAGAACTACCAGTATATCCAGCACTACCAGTAAAGCCTTGTTCACCTGCATCGCCTTGACTTCCAGTGTAACCTTCTGAACCAGTGTAACCTTCTGAACCAGTAAATCCTTTGCTTCCTGAGTATCCGCGAGATCCAGTGTAACCTAATTCACCCTGACTACCATCGTAACCAGTTACACCAGCACTACCTGTATAACCTGCACTACCCGTATAGGCTCTACTACCTGTATAACCAATATCACCTTGACTACCTACGTAACCAGTGCTACCAGTAAATCCAGCACTACCACTGTAACCTTGACTACCAGTGAATCCAAAGTCACCAGCGCTACCTACAAAGCCAGTATCACCACGTGATCCAGTATAGCCTCTTGATCCAGTATATCCTAAACTACCTGTGTAACCCTTACTACCAGTATAGCCCTTACCCTGTGTTACTGTAGGTTGTATAACTGCTATAGTAAACGATGCATTAGCAGTTTGCGGGACTTCGTCAGTGGCAATGACTGTATATTCTGTAGCTGAAGTGACTGCTGTAGGCGTTCCTGTTATATCACCAGTAACTGCGCTGAACGTTAATCCTGCGGGCAGTTGACTTGGTGTAATAGAGTAGGTAATAATTCCATAGCCACCAGTAGCATCAACTGGATGAAACTCAGTAGGAGTATTAATATCTAAACTATAAGAATTATTAACTGCTGTAACAATTAGTGGATCAGGAACAAAGTCGTTGACTGTTAATTCAAATGTGCCTGTTCTACTGTTGCCGTAAGCGTCTGTAGCGGTAACTGTGTATAGATCTGTTGTAGCAACCGCAGTAGGTGTGCCTGTGATTTCACCGTTACTTGTGTTAAATGTTAATCCACTAGGTAGTGCAGGACTCAACGAATATGTAATCTGATCGCCTGTGGCTGTTACTGGTCTAACTGCACTGATTGCACTATACTTGATAAAGATTAGTGTTAGATTATTAACAGTTACAACAACAGGACGAGGTAGAACATTTAAGTTAAATGTGCTTGTACTCTTCTGAGATAAACTATCTGTTGCTGTAATTGAGAACGTAGTTGTAGTTAATACAGCAGAAGGCGTACCTCTAATGGCCGCAGTACTTGAATCAAATAACAAGCCTGTAGGTAGTACAGGACCAATAGTAAATGTTACCTGCCCATCACCACCAGTAGCAGTTACGGGAGTAAACGAAGCCGCAGTTACACCCACAGTTAAAGTCACTGAAGCTGTAGTAGCAGTTGTTACTATGGCTGCAGGCAGATTAACAGTTAACTGGAACGACTTGCTACTTGTGTTATTTTGATTGTCAGTGGCTGTTACTGTAAATGTTGTAGCAGTAATCGCTTCAGTAGGTGTACCTGAAATCCCACCTGTTGAAATATTAAATGTCAGTCCAGCTGGTAAACTTGGGCTGATAGAAAACGTTGTAGATCCATTACCGCCTGAAGATGTTACAGGGATAAACGGAGTAATTAGTTTACCACGTGTTGCTGTGCTTGTAGAAACAGCCAACGTTGTAGTCAACGGAGGATAGGTAATTGTTAATGCATAAGTTTTGCTACTAGTCTGTCCAAGACTGTCTGTAGCAGTAATAGTATGTACTTGATCACTTAACTGGCTGGAAATTCCAGAAATTCTACCATTGGCAGAACTAAAGGACAATCCGGTAGGCAAGCTCGGATTAATAGAGAATGATATTGAACCATAACCGCCTTGAGCACTAACTGGACTAACACCGACAGTATCTACCAATCTAAAGAATGTGCCACTGCTAACATCTAAAGTTGTTGTTATCGCTGGAGGATTAACAACATTTAAATTAAATGTACTTGTACTACGAACCTGCAATGAATCAGCAACTGTTACCGAATAGGTAGCGGTGTTACTAGTAGTTGTAGCTGTACCTGTGATCTGGCCATTGGCTGTGTTAAAACTTAGTCCTGTAGGTAGACTTGAGCCAATGCTAAATGTATATACTTCCGAACCACCTATAACTGTTACTGGTATGTAAGGAGTTATAGCAACAGCTCTAATAAAGGTGTTGTTACCCACTGCTGTAGTTGTAATCAGCGGTTTGGTATTAACTGTTAATAAGAATGTAGCTGTGCTAGCCTGTAAAGCTGTATCTCGAACTGTTACAGAAAATGTTGTAGCAGTTACTAGGAATCTTGTAGGAGTACCTGTAATCTGTCCAGTGCTGCCTGCAAAGTTTAAACCCAGCGGTAGTGTTGGATTAATTGTATATGACAGCGCACCATATCCACCTGAACCTAGTACTGGAGTAAACGCTGTAACCGGATCATACTGTATTAATGTTTTACTAGCGATCGCCTGTGTGGTCAATACCGGTGGTGCTTCAACAGTTAAAGCAAATGTTTTACTACTGTTTTGCTGTGCTGTATCTGTAACTGTTACAGTATACGTTGTTTGAGCACTGCTTACTGTAGCTGTTCCACTGATACTACCATTAACTGTACTAAATGTCAATCCAGTAGGCAAGCTAGGATTGATAGCATAAGATAATGTTCCATCTCCGCCACTGGCAGTAACCGGAGTAAATGTTCCTATAGAAACATTCTGAACTCCTACTTTGTTTGCAATAGCCTGTACTGTTAATAGAGCACCTGGAACTACTTCAATACTAAAACTTCTACTTGTAGTTTGACTTGCTTGGTCAGCAATAGATACCGTGTAGGTAACCGGTGAACTTAACGCACTAGGGTTACCTGTAATCTGTCCAGTAGCTGTATTAAATGTCAGGCCAGCTGACAGATTTGGACTAATAGAATATGTTAAGGTACCATAACCACCTTGACCACTAACTGGAATAAACGAATATGATTGAGAATTTTTAGTCAGCGTTGATGTTTCTACTAATAGTGTAGAAGTCAGCGATGGTAATTCTGTAACTGTTATTGAAAAAGATTTACTGCTGGTCTGTGCAGGAGTATTCGAATCTGTTACTGTTACTGTATAACTTGTTAATGGCGATACCGCAGTTGCTGGACCAGTAATATTTCCAGTAGATGAGTTTAAGCTCATTCCAGTGGGCAATGCTGGACTAATAGAATATGATAATGTGCCAATACCGCCTGTGCCACTTACTGGCTTGAACGAAGCGAAAGCTATTGTTCTTGTAAATGAGTAAGCAGATAACGCCAGTGTTGTAGTAACTACCGGAGCTTCTACAGTCAGCGTAAATGTTTTACTACTTGTTGCTAGGTTAGCATCAGTAACTGTTACGGTGTAAACTGTGGCAATTATTGCCGCAGATGGAGTACCTGTAATTTGTCCAGTTGATGTACTGAAACTCAATCCTGCAGGTAATGCAGGACTAATACTGAATACTTTTGTACCATCTCCGCCTGTAGCAGTTACTGGAGTAAAGGCCGCTGCCGCAGTGCCCTGTGTTAGCGTTCTAGTAGCTACTGCCTGTGTAGTTGCCAGCGGACTTGAACCAGAATCTACAGTTAAGGTAAAAGTTGTACTGCCTGTGTTACCTGCTTGGTCTGTAAAAGTTAAGGTAAACGTTGTTTGAGCAATGCTAGCGGTCGGTGTACCACTTAGTCGTACATCAGCAGCATTATATAAATTCTGTGTAGTATCAGGATTTGTTCTTGTTATTAGACCCTGATTAGTTGTTGATAACGTTAATCCAGCAGGTAGTGCAGGACTTACTGAAAGTGTATAACAAGGACTTACACCCCTAACTGTGTTGCTAGTTCCGCCTGTAGGAATAATAGCAGTACCACCCCAAGCTGTGGCAATAACTGCGTTAAAGACCTGGCTGGTTAATCCGCTGTTACTGTTAATTAATGTACTGGCAGTAATAGTAGGCAGGGCTACTGGAGGAACTATACCTGTGGGTTTAGGCCAAATTATTTTACCAGCAGATAATCCTGTACCAGGAGTAGCCTTAAATATGGCTCCGTTCTGGTTAATGTAGTAATCGCCGTTAGAATAGTTATAATTCGTCGCTGCGGGCGTTGCAACAGGATTGGGGTAATAGTAAATTAATGCCACGATATAGTATTTATTTTATATGTTAAGCTGCTCTCACTGTGAGATCTAGTAAGCTGTTGTAGCCTAAACCAGTGTCAACCATAATAAAAATACTTTCTGTAACGTCATCGTAGTAAAAATCTCCCGGTAATAAATCATCAATAGATAGGCCATTAGCTGCATCTGCATTTGTATACATCTGCGGTGCTTTTGATCTCTGGATACTTCCGTCAGCAAATGTAATAACACCATCAGTGGCTAATGTTATGTTAGCAAATGTAACACTGCTAGTAGTGTTTAAATCTTGATCTGCACCTGGTCCTGCACTACCAGTGTAACCTTGACTACCAGTGTATCCATCGACACCTATTATACCGTCTTGGCCAGCACTACCTGTGTAACCTATTTCGCCTTGACTACCTGTGTAGCCGTCAACGCCCGCACTACCAGTGTATCCATCTACACCAGCACTGCCTACGTAGCCTACATCGCCTTGTGATCCTACGTAGCCTACATCGCCCTGTGATCCTGCATATCCAGTATCGCCCCGTTCTCCTTGTGAACCTACATAGCCAACATCACCTTGTGAGCCTACATAACCAACATCGCCCTGTGATCCAGTGTATCCATCTATGCCTTGGCTACCTGTAAATCCAATACTACCGGTATATCCTAGTTCACCCTGCGGACCTACAATAGTACCAACATCGGACCAAGCTGAACCTACCCAAATGTTTAAGTGGCCGTTGTCCGAAGTAATATAACCATCGCCAATGTCACCTAGGTAAGATCCAGGTAATGCTGTATATGTAGAAGTACTGCCAACGATTTTTACACTAGTACCATCAGTACCTTTGCTACCTGTGTAACCTATGTCACCTTGACTACCAGTGTAACCTATGTCACCCTGTGATCCACTGTAACCAATACTTCCTGTAAAGCCCAAGTCACCCTGACTACCAGTAAAGCCCAACTCACCCTGTGATCCAGAGTAGCCTAGTGATCCAGAATATCCTCTACTTCCAGTAAATCCAAGCTCACCCTGACTTCCTGTAAATCCAGTTATACCCTGACTACCACTGTAACCTTGCGAACCGGTATATCCTTCTGATCCAGTATATCCTAGACTACCTGTGTAGCCAATATCACCTTGGCTACCGGTGTATCCTTGATCGCCTTGACTACCAGTATAGCCCAAGCTACCTGAGTATCCTATGTCACCTTGTGAACCTGCGTAGCCTAGGCTACCGCTAAAGCCGATAATACCGGAACTACCAGTAAAACCTATAATACCGCGAGATCCAGTATAACCTTCGCTACCAGTGTAACCTTCTGATCCAGTATAACCTTCGCTACCAGTATAACCTTCTGAGCCAGTATAGCCTACATCCCCCTGACTACCAGTGTAACCAATATCACCTTGACTACCTGTAAATCCAAAATCTCCCTGGCTACCGGTATAACCCTCTGATCCAGTATAACCTAAACTACCTGTATATCCACGACTACCACTATATCCTGCACTGCCAGTGAAACCTTCACTACCAGTATAACCTTCTGATCCAGTATAACCCTGCGATCCTGTAAATCCTCGGCTACCGCTGTATCCGATACTACCTGTAAAGCCCTTACTACCTGAGTAACCAAGTGAACCAGTGTATCCCACTGAACCAGTGTAACCTTCGCTGCCTGTGTAACCAATGCTACCAGTATAACCTTGACTACCTGTCCATCCTGTTAGACCCTGTGGTCCAACAATTTGTCCTGCACTGTACCAAGAACTACCATCCCATACATAGATATCACCGTTGTCTTCTACAATGTATGCATCGTTGACTGTATTTCCTGGACTTGTTTCGTTGACTATATTAATAGTCCCGATCATACTACTATGATAACGGCATTGGTAAACTATGCTACTTGGAGCGTCTACTGGTACTGTATAAGTTACTGTAGCGCCTGCACCGTAAACTCCATTAGCTGGATCATTACCTACAGTTCCTGGAACACTGCTAGTACTCCCGCTGGCCAGTCTTAATGCTATAGGGTGGCCGCCTGATACTGCTGTAAAATTAAAAGAATAAGTTCTTCCTCGGACCAGCGTCAAGGTAGGATAATTCCCTACATATCCGTCAACTGTGTATGCAAATCCAGGATTTTGAAATACAAATGTCGATCCGACTCCTGGCAGATCTTGTGCTGTAGGAACAGATCCTAATAGTGTAATAGGTAGACCTTGATCACCTTTGTCACCTTTACTACCTGTGTAACCTTCACTACCTGTATAACCAGTGCTGCCAACAAAGCCTACGCTACCAGTATAGCCTAGACTACCTGTGTAACCTTGACTACCTACAAAACCAACACTACCGGTGTATCCTTGACTACCTGAGTAACCTAAACTACCTGTGTAACCTTGACTACCTGCGTAACCTTCTGATCCACTATAACCCTGACTGCCTGCATAACCAATACTACCAGTATAACCTAGATCGCCCTTGTCGCCTTTGCTACCAGTATAACCCTGACTGCCATCATAGCCTAGGCTACCAGTCCATCCAGTGATGCCTTGACTACCAGTGTAACCAATGCTACCGGTATAACCTAAACTTCCGCTATAACCTAGACTACCTGTATAGCCAATATCGCCTTGACTACCTGCATAGCCGACACTACCTGTGTAACCAGTGAGTCCATGACTACCGGTGTAGCCAATATCACCTTGACTTCCCGAATAGCCTATGCTTCCGGAAAATCCACGTGTGCCTGCCGATCCAGTGTAACCTAAACTACCTACAAAACCAGTGTCACCCTGGCTTCCGGAAAATCCTCTATTTCCCTGATCACCTTGACTACCTGTCCAACCAATGTGACCTTGACTACCTACGTATCCAATATCACCTTGACTTCCAGTAAATCCCTGTGATCCAGTATAACCGATAATACCTCGACTACCTGTATATCCTCTAGGACCTTGTACCTCACCTGTATCAATCCAAGTTGTGCCGTCCCATACCCATAAGTGACCTGTGGGCTTTTCAATGTAGCCTGCTCCAACGGAACCTAGATATCCTGCTACAAGATCAGTGTTAGTATTAACTGAACCTATAACAGTTACACCACCTCCAATGCCGCCGCCTGCACCTCCTACTGGGACCCAATTGACAGTATCGTAGATGTACAATACCTGATCAATGGTATTATACCAAATAGTGCTTGTGCTGGCATAGGGAGCAACATCGCTCTGTATAATCGTACCGCCGATGACTCGACCGCCGGGTGTAACACCGTCACCTAATCTTAATTCAGCAACCGTGCCATCATACCAAATTAGGCCTTCGTCACCGACCCAATCGCCAGCTTCTACAGTTATTATCCTGCCTGCTTGTATCTTGTAGATAGGCATCTGGGCTGTTCTCCCTCAGAGCCTTAAGGCAGTTGCTTGGTTTCTGGATCTACTTCGTCTTGTGTAAGATCGTGTATTACTGGGCTGTTTTTGCCCACTCCTGCTTTTTGCAACTCGATTTGTTGTTGCAGAGGAGGAATAAAGTTTGTGGGCGGGTCCTGTTTAAGTTCACTAGGATCAGCCGGTCCATCAGAGCCTTGGCCCATGTCAATTTCAGGTTGGCCGTCACCATTAATTTTAATGTTAATAGGGATGTTAATTGTAAATTCGCGTGCTCTCATAGTGAAGTATTTATGCCAGCTTACTTTATACTGGGACTACTACGCGAGTCAGTTCAATTGCGCGGACGCCTTTTTCCGTAGCGACAAACGGCCCTAAGGTGGGTTAGTTACACCAACTTTGTTTGGCTTCGCCGTAGTATTCACGGGCAAAACCGTTGGCGATTAGTGCGGCACGTAGGCTTTGACCATTGATTAAAATATCACCTAAAACACGACCACCAAACTTGTCCCAACCGTACATAGTAACTTGGAAACGTCCGCCTTGTGCGGCTGCTTGATTGATAGCGTTTTTGGTAAAAGCTGAGGCAGCTTCTCCACGCTGTGCTTCACTAGGGCATTGAGCACGGAAACCTTTTTCAGGTGTGTCTACACCAAATACACGAATAGCCAGTTCTGGCTTAAACGGTGCTGGTAAGAATGGTGCGGCAATGACCACTGTGTCGCCATCGCTGACACGCAGAATCTTTGCGTCATAGGTAGCACCTTGTGGTGTCTTTTGTGCCAGGGCAGGTAATGCTGAGGCGGCTAATAATAGGGTTAATAATAGTTTTTTCATAATTTGTATTTAAGTAATTTCTTGCCAGCCAATTTGTGCCAGCACATCTGCGTTGTTTGATGTTGCTGCCATAGTCAGTGTGACTATGTCACTGACCCCTGCCAGTGTCCTACCCAACTGAAACGCAAACGCATCTGCTCCCAGTTCTGATAGTTCTCTACTGCTGACATAACCAGTTTGTAGTTCTATACCGCCCGAAACCGCAGTGGCGGCTGTGTCATATTCTACAGTTCCTGATGAACTGGTTCCTGCCCATGTAGCACCAGTTAAGGTAGGGTTTAGCACCAATCTCCAACGATAGTAATTCACTGTGGGACTTAGCACATCCACTTGTCTGGGCAGCACTATGGCATCTAATCTTGTACTGGCCAATCTAATGCTGACCAACGGATAGTATGTTCCAGCATTGACCAATCTCAACACACTGGTGCCACGTCCTGCTGATTCACTGTAGGTAAATGCGTTGTAGCCACCTTCGCTGATTACAGTGGAGCATATCTGTCTCATCATACTGGATGAAGCAGTGGCTCCAGTATTAGTTATTTCATAGCGCACTGGCAGCACAGCCGTGGTCATGTAGGTTGTAGTGTTATTCACAACATTAGCATGATGGAATGTATGGCAAAGAACATAAGCACCGTTAATGACAAATCCACAGCGAACACTACCCACACCTAACCACTCGATGTCTGTCCAAAATATCTGTGTTCTTGCTACATTTAATACGGCAAATGGATTATCCCAAGCGTCTTGTCTTATCCTATCCTCCACCAACACACCTGTACTGTAACTTCTTATTACCAAGTAGTTATAAGTACCATCGTTTTCAAAATAGATACCGTTGTTGGTGGTAAAATATCCCACACGCTGACGCAGGTTGGCTTTGGGAGTATTCATGGCAAAAGTGGCCATGACCAACAGACTCTTGCCTGGCTGATAAGGAAACACTCTTTTAGTTTCTCGTATAACACTGGATCCACTGGATGTATTCACTGACAGCGTAAATGTAGAACTGTCTGCTTCGTAGACTACTGCACCTCCGGTGCTAGTGCTACTGCTGAAATCATTGTGGTCGTAATACCTTGATCTACTGTCAAACAGGGTGTAAGGTTCGCTAACTCGAAGTCTACCAAACGCATCAGTAGATCCTGTGCCTAATGTAAATGTGTTAGTGCCTGTTAGTGTAGCTGTTACCGTACCGCTAATAGGAATAGGATTACCTACATCGTTTTTAATCTCAACTTCTGGTAGGCTTGAGATAGCCACTGTTCCAGTTATGTTCCAAGGATTTGTTCCTTGATAAACAGTAGAAGTGGTAGGGAAGTTGGTAATAGCAAAACTAGTATTGCTAATAGTAATGGTTTCTAATGCAGCTAGGGTTGAACTACTTAGACTAACGGTATCAACAATAACATCGCCTTCAAGACTAATGCCATCAACGTGAACACGCACCTGCGGCTCACCTGTGGCATTGTATTTCATGGCCTTATGAATATTTAGAAGATTGCTCTCCTGTGGATGTTCATAGGCTGTGCTATTCTGATAGCGATCAACGGCCATTAGTCTAGGTCTAGAATGCTAGTATAACTCTGTGCTGTAGTAAAC
>Ga0247723_1000124_pt1 | contig 47953 bp, 44 predicted proteins | sample MSEWelMarce5H_FC_FD_189079 | JGI IMG/M metagenome (GOLD analysis project Ga0247723, IMG submission 189079) | Subsurface sediment microbial communities from gas well in West Virginia, United States - MSEEL Well Study Marcellus 5H_FC | ecosystem: Environmental > Terrestrial > Deep subsurface >...
TAGAATAAGGATTTATAAAAAGGCCATTTTATTACAGCACCACAAGGCCTCAAGTGGTGCTGTAATAAATGTAGATTTTCAATATAAAGATAAGGAATTCAAAAGAACTTGACAGGAGGATCAATTTAATCCATTGTCCCGTTGCAGACCAATACCATGCCCAACGACTACAAGAAGAACAACCAAGAGCCTCTTCCGAATGCGAGTGATGCCACAAGAGGCGCAGACTATACCCAACGATTCCTTGCTCTGCGAAGCCAACTACAAAGTGCGGCTCCGAGGGTCATGAAGGCTGTTAAAGGGACACCACTATTTGCTCTTGGCACTACAGCGGTTGATGCTGCTCAGATGACTGATCCTCAAATGAGACAAGAAGCCATTGATCAAACATACCAAGATGCCGAAAAAGCCCCATGGTATGACCGAATGGCTAAAGGTTTTTTCAACCCAGTCCAAACGGCCACGGGGATGGGCGCTATGCTTGGGGATCTCAACGAAACACGAGCCCGAGCGAAGAAAGCGGAGGCCAATGCACCCTCAGAAGCACAACTTTTGCGCATGTATTTGGATGCAAAGCAAAAAAAGGCGTTGCAAAAACTCAAACGAGCTGATAAATCTACCGAGGAGATGCGTGATCGCGTCTACATCGGTGACCAGCTCACCTGATTTGCCACTAATTGGCCACTAATTGGCCCAATTTCCAAACCAAACAGAACCAATGAATATGAATAATGATGTATACTTCGTGCAATATGGCGATATTAGCCAGAAATATGAGACATTAGAGAAAGCGATAGAGGCCTCTCGAACGATTGCTAGACTTAACTTAGGAGGATGCATCAACATCCTCAAGCTGGTGGGATATACTCAATCCCCAGCGCCTGCCATACAGACAATCGTATTTAAGGATGAGCCACTCCCTGTCTACCCCAACTAAGTTACCCTCAATTTCCAAACCACAACAACAAAAATGAAAGAAAATATGCACACAACCTGTAACACTATCGACGGATTACCAAACTATGTTCTGACAGAGTCGGGATTTGTCTACAATTGGAAGACTGGAAGACGTTTGAAGCGTCACTGGAGCTCAAAAGGGTTCTTTTCCTTGATTCCCGTTGGTCAAGGACGCCTATTTCGGCTCTTCCACAAGAATCCGAAGTTCAAACTACCCGAAGATAACTGCATTCCACCCGATCTACGCATGATTCCAGAGTATCCCAACTACGGAATCACGCCATATGGTGCAGTATGGAGGATACAGGGTAAACGACAGGTGACTCCGCACATGGTTCGCGAAGAAACGAGGGGCAACCTAGCTTTTGTCCAGCTCTTACACGCCTCAGGTAAGCGACACAACAAGTGTGTAGTCAAATTGCTGAGCCAGATTTGGGAGCAGCACCCAGATGACGAAGATGACGATGGCTAATATGACAAATATTAGGTAAATACTTGACACTAACCCAATCATTGATACAATCCACGCGAATGTCCAATCTCCACGAACTAGATGGTCTAGAGTTATCACCCTTTGATGACAAAGGGAAGCGAGTAGAATCACGCCTTCGTGACGCTAAGAGCGCTATCTCGATATTCCAAACCCTATTACGGGCTGATGAGGGTAGTTCCGTTCAGCGCATGAGGGTTGACCAAATGTTCGACGGAGTAGCACCATACAATCAGGCTGAGCTCACTGCCTCTGGACAGGGTCTCAAGACCAACTTGAATTTCAACGATGGCCAGCGCCTACTTGATATTGCCTTGTCTGCTTACGTGGACTTGGACAGCTCTTTGGAGCGGCTCGTTGAAGTCTTTAGCACTGTCGGCGAGCGTGGAGCTGCCAAGGAAATGGAGGACATTGTTGCTGAGGAACTTACACACCTCATTCGCAGCTGGCCAGAATACCACAGCAGCTACCTGCGACTCTGCACCACCTTCATTAAACATGGAGTGGGTATCGCTTACTTTGATTCACCTGATGATTGGCATTTCAAAGTAGGTGGCTTTAATGACTTCTTGATCCCACGGCAAACGCCTGCAACTGAGCAGGCGATTACCATTGCTATTGGTCGCCGCAACTATCCGCTCGATGAACTGTTCCATTTTATCGAAAACGAAAAAGCGGCAGCTGCTGTTGGTTGGAATGTTGCGGCCGTCAAAAAGGCCATGCTGAAAAATGTTACGACTCAGGGTCGTAACAACTTGTCGACCACGACTATTGCAGACTACGAAAGCCTACAAGCTGAGGCCAAGAATAATGACCTCTACCTCGGCATTCAAAACCCTGAGGTATCCCTGCTCCATTTCTGGGTGCGCGAAATCGATGGATCTGTTACCCACTGCATTGCTCCTGAGAAAGATGCTACTGAGTTCCTATACCAAAAGGTCTCCCGTTACAGCAATCCTGAACAAGCGTTCATATTCTTCACCAACGGTGTAGGCTCTAATGGCACATACCATTCGATTCGCGGTCTCGGCCAGCGGATCTTCTCGCATGTGCAGACGAGCAATCGCCTGCGCTGTCAGCAGATTGACGGTGCTATGCTCGCGTCTTCGGTGATGCTTCAACCAGAGAACCAACGTGCATTGGACGAATTACAGTTCACGTTCTACGGTGGCTACTCGGTGATGTCTCCCAATGTCAAGATTGTCGAGAAGGCAATCCCGAACCTTGCAACTTCCGTAGTCCCCGCACTACAGGATTTGTCCCAGCAGCTTGCGTTGAATACTGACACAGTCAGTCCCTACGGAGCTATGCAGTCTTCACCATACCGTAACCAGATGCAGGTTGTATCCGACATGGACGTTTCAACACGTCTCTCGGGTGCTTCTCTGAATCTATTCTACGCCAGCTGGAATCGATTGATGCGCGAGATCGTGCGTCGAGTCGTAACCAGCACCAAGCAGGATCGATATGTGAAGGAGTTTTATGCCCGATGTGCCAAGAGGAATGTTGACGCTAACTTCATCAAGAAGTTGGATGTCGCACGCACTCGTGCCATCAGATCAATTGGTAATGGATCCATGGCCAACCGATTGGTCGCCCTCCGTGAGCTCCAAGCGATGAGTTCACAGTTCGATGACGTAGGTCGTAAGAATCTGACACGCGATATCGTCTCGACAAGGGTGGGCTACGATTTGGCTGATCGGTATGCACCGAATCAGGGAGGCGACCGCACAGCAACAGACACGAAGATTGCGATCTTCGAGAACATGCAGCTGCAGGTTGGTCAGAACATCCCAGTAATTTCGAGCGAGCTACACGGGCAGCATTTGCCAGTTCACATGCAGCTTGCTCAACAAATGCTCGAAGCAATTAATGCAGGTCAAGCTGACCCACAACAAATGCTTCCCGCACTTCAGGCCGTTTACCAACACATGTCAGAGACGATTCAATATGCAAGTGGAGATCCTGCTTTGGGTTCGATGGTAAGCTCAGCCAACCAGATTTTGCAATACGTTGAGGAAGCCGTGAACAACACGATGAAGGCTCTTGAGAAGATTCAGCGTGACCAACAGTCCGAACAGGAACAGCTAGCGGCCGAAAGTGGCCAGCCTGCACAAGCACCTCAGATGTCTGACCTCGACATTAAGATGCAACGGGCTCAGGTTGAAATGCAAATTGCACAGCAGAAAGCTGAGCTTGAAATGTCTCTTACACAGCGTAAGTTCGAACAAGAACAAGCGATGAAAGACGCACAAAATGCATTGCGCTTCCGTCAAATGGAGTCATAATCTCGCCACACCAAAAATAAATCACACATGAAATTACCACCTAAGGCTACTAAAGTGTCGCTACCTAAACCCCTTGCACAGTGGTTTGGCGACATAGCCACTATTGAACAATACCGTGCACTCATAGACAGTCCTGTATTTCAAACAGCCGTAGCTACGCTCAAAGAAGCAGCGTCACCATCAAGTAGTGCGATCTCTACTGAGGCTAACCAAAACGCCATGCGCCTAAACTGGCTCGCTGGCTACCATGATGCTTTCAGGGACTTACAAAAACTAACAAAGCTCCCCGTTAAACCAACACAAACACCACAAGAATGGATGCACATTCCTCAATGAATGATAGTGCTGGGTCGCAAGACCCAGTAGCCGCACTACCTGATAGTCCGTCCGAAGACGTTTCTTTTGAAGCATCTCTCGAGCGGGCTTTTGCGCAGCTCGATGGGCCCGAAGAAACCACTACTCCGACCCCTGATCAGGAACAACCAACCCCAGATCCCGAGCCAGTCGAGAATGAAACCACGACCGACGACCCTATCGAACAACTTGAGGGTGATGTTGCTAACGACTGGACGCCTGAGGCGGCCAAGCGCTTCAAACAACTCAAACAGGAGTTAAAGGAGCATAAGTCCCAGCTACAAGAACTGCAGCAATCTAAGACTCAGTATGAAACTCAGATACAGGAACTCAAAGGACTTACTGAAAATAAGGACTACGAGCAGCTCCAACAAAAAGTGGAGGAATATGAAAAGCGTCAGATGTTTGTTGATCTCGAACAAACACAGGCTTATCAGACAGCCATTGCCGAACCGATTCGCGACCTTCTTGGACAAGCTGTGCAAGTAGCTGAGAAATATAACGTCGAGTCTCAATCGCTCATCGAAGTATTGAGTATCCCCGATGCTGACCTCCAAGAGGAGCGCCTCTCTGAGCTTATGCCACAGGCTACTGATCGGGATAAGGCAAAGATCTATAACATCTTGGAGCGAATGGAACCATTGGTTGAACGGCGCAATCAGATGATGCAGGATACGAAGCTAGCCCTTGCTGAAGCCAAACTGGTCGAGGAGCAACAAAGTCGCGCCCAAATGGCTGAGCGAGCCCGCTTGCGCTCTTCGGTTACGCGCAATGTTGTTGAGCGAATCCAGCAGAAGTTGCCCTTCCTTGCAAACATCGAGGGTCTCGACATCAGCAAGATTGAACAGGAAACGGCATCTGTTGATCCCAATGCGCTCCATACCGTAGACCATGCATTCAATGCAGTCTCGGCCAAGCTATTCCCTAAAATCATTCGTGAATACGTATCCTTGAAAAAGGAATTCGATACGATCACAGATCGATTGGCTGAATACGAAAAGGCAGAACCGCAGATGTCTGGTAGATCAAATACAACTAGATCGTCGCAGACTAGTGGATCATTCATTGATCGAGTTGATGCTGCCTTTGGGAGTATGTAATTCAGCGGTAATAAGCGCTATACACAAGGCTGGTAAGTTATTCTTACCAGCCTTTTTTATCTATTGACAAGTCTGAAAAATATGATAATTTTTCTCTGTCAGCGGTGGTTGCTCTAGCCATTAAGTAGTTCTAGACCAAAGACAAAACAACTCGGGCTTAGTCCCACTCGAACTTGTCGGTTGCTCTAGCCATTAAGTAGTTCTAAAACTGGTTCACAACATCTGTGTTAGCTTCCCTATCGGGAATATTGATACCAACCCAAACCATTTTTTAACCATTTGTTCCTTAACGGGAACACCAGTTTACAACCTTAACTTTTTACTACTATGTCTACCTTCGATCTCGCAAGCGGCGTAACTGCCATCAACACTATCTTGGCTGAAGAAGCCAACCGCATCGGTTCTGATATCTATCAGCACACTCTCCACACTTCTCCTTGGCTCGACCTGACCAAGCAATCGGCCTTTCCTGATGGAATGGGTTACCAACTTTCGACTCTGGTTTATGACCGTGCTGTTGCTACTACCGCTCAAAACGGTAACACAGCTGGCGTGAACTGGACTGCGCTTGGCACTCTCTCCACTGGTGGCAACCAATTCAACACCTCGATTGTTGGCGGCCAAGCCCTCGATGACGCCGCTGACAATGTTCAGGGTGGTCGTGGAACTGGCAGCACTGACAACCGTTCGTATGTTCAGTTTGGTAAGCAGCTCAAAAAGTATTCCTTGGAGCGCGGTATTATCGAATCCCCACGTATCTCTCTGGAAGACTTGCGCTTCGCTGCTCACCGTCAAGACCAGCTCCGTGCCATCATGGACGTCATGACCCAAGTAACTCGTCGCACTTGGGAAAACCGTTACCGTGACGAGTACGAGAAAGTAGCGGCTAACCTCGTTCCTTGCCGTGCTGCTGCCACTCCGTTCCTCACTGTGGTTGATAATGCTGGTGATGGCGCTGCTACTGATCTGTTCGAAGGCGTCGACCTCAACGGTATTAAAATTAATACCTCTGGCGCAGGTAGCGCTGACGTAACTCCTGATGCAAACATCAGCAACGCGATCATGGACAAGATCTACTATCGCCTTGTTCGTGCTGGCGCAGGCACTAATGCTTACGGCCGTGAGAATGGTCGCCCAGTGTTTGCCGCTGTTCTGTCCTCGGAAGCTTCTTACCGCCTCATGACTGAGTCGGCTGCGATCCGCGACGACATTCGTTACAACAACTCCCGTGTATCGGAACTGATTGCTCCGCTTGGTGTTGAGAAGTCCTTCCGTGGCTTCTACCACTTGGTTGACGACCTCGCTCCCCGCTTCAGTGTCAACGCTGGTGTGCTTGTGAAAGTAGAGCCCGAGACGGTAACTGGTGGTGTTGCCAAACCAAACCCTGCATATGATAGCGCTTCCTACGAAGCACTGTATCTCATGCACCCAGAAGTTTGCGAGGCCTTGATTCCAAACCCACTGAGCGGTTCGAACGGTCTGACCTTCAATCCTGTTCAGTATCGCGGTCAGTTCAAGTGGACGAACATCCTCAACGAGATTACCAACCCAGATGGAACTATTGGTTTCTTCCGTGGTATCCTCGCCAGCGCTACCAAGCCAATCAAAACCGAATTCGGTTATGTGGTCTTGTTCAAGCGTGACGATGCTGACCCTGCTGCGTAATTAATCTAGCTAGCGGGCGCTACACACTGTGGCGCTCGCTGGCTCTTTTTATGCATATATGCTTTAATTGCATTAGGAAAATCGAATTACATTTAACCGTAACACAATTATGTCAGTAGGAAACTATCTAAACATGCCCGCTTCTTCTGGAGCAGGGAAATCATTTGTTGATTCAACTAACAAAAAGATCGGAAAAGCAACAGGCGAATACGAAGACGAAGACGAAATGGAATTCGACACCTCTGGTGGTGGCGAGCCTATGCTTCGTGACCCTAATGCGTCAAAACTTCCTACAGGTAAAGAGCTTGTAGAGCAAGGTATGGCTGAGGTCGGTGAATCGATGGACGAAATGGAACAGAATCCACCTACTAACGTGCGGAATCCTGACAACAAGAAGACCCCACCAGTAGCTGAACCTGTTTATGATCAGTCTCTGGTAACAAGTCTGTTCAAGACTACTCACGGGTCTACCTTCGATCCTAAATCCAAAGCTGATGTTAAAGCGATGGCTGAGATTGAAATGTTGCTCGAAGATATGGGTGGCAAGCTTGGTAAGGTAACCCCGAACCAGTTTGCCCTTCAGATCTACCGCAAGTTCAAATACCTATAATTTATGAATGGCGTTTACATGTCAAAAGAAAATGGCGACATGACAGGGGACAAGTCCTACGAGGACGAGTCCCCTGAATACGCACACGAAGCTCATGAATTCATAGCTAAAAAGCTTAACCAGATCATCCAAAACGCCAAGGGTCTCCTTCATGCTTGCCAGTGCAAGTCTGAAGAATTGATTGAACCCGAGGCACAAGAAAGTATCATTCTCGCCTGCGACCATCTCGATAGCGTTCATGACTATGTTATGTCTGAAGATTCGTATGAAGAGTCTGGACAAGAGTCTAAAATGCCAGTAGGATTCGTCGTTGCCGTAGAACAAGCAATGACACCCAATGGCCGCAGCACAACATAACATCATCGTCAGCAGAGGAGCAGATTTCGGTTTTCAGCTCACAATTCGCGACTCTGCACAAGTAATCGTAAACGTAGCTGCTGATACTTTCACAGCACAAATACGGAGAGCGCCCAAGCAACCCTTGATCGCTTCTTTTGTTTGCGATGCAACGGGGGCAGGTAGTACGGGCATCGTGACTTGCACTCTACCCAAGGCACAAACGCTCAAACTTGATGGGAACCTCACCTACTATTGGGATCTTTTTCGCATCACAAATGGCAGCGGACTATCCGATATGCTCATCAAAGGAACTGTCAAAGTTGACGACAACATCACCATCGCATAATGCCACTCCAACCCTCAACAACACCAAGTCACGTTCTAACAGTTTCTCAACAAAACTACGGGCTAACCGTTGAGGAGAATAATTGGGATCTTACTCTAGCGTATGCAGCTGTCTCGGTAATGCCTAATAGTGTAACGAGTTCTACGACAAGCAATGGCACGGCCAACCTGTCCATCTCCAACGTCACCACAGCAACGGCCACAGTATCAGGGACGCTCACCGCTAATCACATTCACGGCAACTTAGCGGGTGTGGTTTACACGCATATTCGCGCAGGTGAAGCGCTTGATAAAGGTGATCCTGTTTATGTATCTGGATATAACAACGGCACAAATGAGCCAATTGTTAGCAAAGCAGATGCAAGCAATGCTGCAAAGATGCCAGCAGTTGGAATAATGGATGCTGCGGTAGCTAATAATGGTAGTGGACACATGGTTATTGTTGGCACAATTACCAACTTCGATACAGCAGATTACGCAGTTAATTCCGAACTTTATGTTAAAGCAGGTGGAGGATTAACAGCAACTGCACCCTCTGATAGAGCACAACCAGTTGCTAGAGTTGAAAGAAGCAATACTAACAATGGTGCAATTATCGTTACGATAGAAGATCTATCTGCAACAAACGCAACCAATAACACTTTGGTAAGACGCGATGGAACAGGCGCTGCTAAGTTTAGTGGCTTGGCAATTCCTAGCTTTACCAGTGGCAATGTAGTAACAGTTACCACTGCTGGCGCATTCGCGAATACTTCTCGCAGTGGAATTGACTCACGCTCATCTTTCCCAAATACGGATGTCACGAATGCAACGTCTTTGGCTATTGCCAATAGAATAGTAAAAAGAGATGGGATAGGAGACATTGCAGTAAGTGGTCTTATAGCAAACACTATTTCTGTTGGGGATATTGATGCAAGTGGTTACGTTAGTGTAGGGGGGTTTGAAAGCCCTGCCATAACTCTTACAGATAGTGTATATTTGGATGCGCTGACTTATATTTTTGGTACTGGCGCAGATCAAGCGTTTAAAGATGCTTTAGGCATAACCTTCTCTAATATTACAGACTCTGAATCAGGAACGGCATACCTTAATTTATCTACCCTTGCCCTTTCCGAGCCAATCGTTTCAGGGCTTCAGCCAAAGTTGGTATTTACAGCTAACCCGACAGCAGTTGGGGATGGACAACAAATTCTCTGGCAGTGGTATGATGGCACAACTACAACTACGACAGCATCTATTTCGTCCGAGGCAACTGGATCGACTACCGACAAATTGATTTTCCAAACTACCGCAGGTGGAGCACTTGGGACATCGCTGGATTTAACCAACGCGCTTGCAACATTTTCAGGAGTAGTTTCCTCATTTGGGTCAACTTACCAAACAGGCTCTACATTTACTTACAATGGCTCATCAGCGGCAACGCATCGAACGGCTCTAGGACTAGACACATTGTTCAATGGTAAGGCTAACCTAACAGGAGGTAACACTTTTACGGGCGCACAATCCATAAATGGAACTGTTACTACCAGTGACAAAGTAAGCATTGATTCAACAAGTGCAGTTACTAACCCAAAACTTTTAATCACAGCTAGCACACCATCAGGGACAGATGACAATTCGCCATTAGTGATTAAAGGATCTGGAATTAACCGAACAGCAAGCATAAATTTAAGGACAACTGGCGGCTCAGGAGAGCTTTATGGTGGCTGGCTTGCAGGTAGATCGGGCGGCGGCATCCATCTCAATAGTTCACTACTTGTATCCAATGGTGCTAGTGGGCCATTAACTGGAACTGTGACTTTTGCAGTGTTATCGAATGGCAACGTCGGCGTTGGCGTAGCGGCTCCAAATGCAGCAGCAAAATTGCAAATTGATTCGACAACGCAGGGCTTCCTTCCCCCTCGCATGACTACAACAAATCGTAACGCTATTGCAAGTGTTCCTGCTGGTTTAATGATTTATAATACATCTACAAACAAACTTAACTTTTACAACGGAACCGCATGGGAAGCCGTAACATCAGCATAATTTATGATCGAAAACTTAACATCCGCAGAATACAACCGCGAACTAACAGTGCGTGTTGTGCAGTCCGTCAACCATTTGGCGAACATCATGAACGAGTGCTATCATTTGTTCTGGAATCGCGACAAGCAAGAGATTCTAGGCAGCCTGAACGCAAATCTTGAACTTACGATGCAGCGATTCAAGGCAAACTCGGAACTAGGTGCAGCAATCAATTTGCAGCTAGAAAAAACGGATGTTTTGACTCGTGTTATTGTAAACATGCCAGAGGGCTACGTCTTTGAAAACGGAGTGTTTGCATTCGTAGAGCCACAACCTGAGCCTGAGTTATGAACGAAACCAATTTCACCATCCCAATCACATGGGCTTTAACTGGCTTCCTGTCCCTATGCGGAATTGTCGGAGCCTTGGGTAAACTAATTTACTCACTGCTGATGTATCGCATTCAGGCATTGGAAAAAGACGTTACAAGATTAAGTGGAGGATGTGGTGCTCATGGGTGTTTCTGGAGGAAAATTCAATCACCTGACAAATGATATGTCAGACGAACTAAAAAACATGGGCGATGTGTCCGACGGATATCACACGTTCAACGAACTCTATGAGCACCGATGCTCGCTTTTTCTTGCCTTAATCGCTAGTAATCCGTCAATTTCTTGGGTGAGTAAAAAGCATCATGATGAAAGCGAATGGGATGGCTGGTTTATCGCTGGTATGGATTTGCCGACTGGAACGGTCACTTATCACTTGCCAGATGCAATGATGGAAATTGCAAAGGCGACAAAATGCGCGATACTTGACAAAGGTAAAGAGTGGGACGGACACACAGCAAGCGACGTTATCAAACGCTTGCAAAATTGGATTTTACCGATAACAGTGGAACTAACAGAAAATGATTAAGCTCGGCACAGACTACGCTCGGACGACTGACAGCAAGGTCTATCGCTTTGTCACGAAGCGGATCATCGCCACGCCGATCCCGTTCTTTCATCGCAACGCAGTATTTTGCGATGGTTCTGGCCGAATATGGGCTACAATTGAGGAAGGCATTTTATACATATCCAAGGATTATGCATGGAACGGATGTAGCCCTAAACGCAAGGTATTAGGTATCTGGCTTGGCACACCTGACCATGCCACTAATATACATGCATCACTAGTTCACGATGTCCTTTTTCAGTTCTCCGCTACTAAGCATTTCAAGTTATCCTTTGAACAGGTCAACAGCCTTTTCCGATCACTGATGCGCAAAGATCGATTCCCACTTTCCGAAATGTATTATCGCGCAGTCATGTGTTTCGGCTTGGACTTTTGGAAGAAGGACAAAACTGTGCATTCAAAATCGCTATGATTTTGATAACGAAATCTGTTTCGTTAACAGCCAGCAAACCTTGCAATACCAATGGTTTCACATAACAAAAAGCACCATGAAAACAATCGCAGAATCACTGGTTATCACCGCACTGACAAAGCTCGGAGTCAAAGAGAGCGGTGGGAATAACAAAGGCAAGGAACTACAACCGTTCTTTGCTGCCGACAACTATAAACCAAACGCAACCGATGATGGTTATGCTTGGTGCGCAAGTTTCGTTTGTTGGTGTTTTCAAGTAGTTCTTGCAGGTCGGTCAGTAAGCTTCAAGCGGCCGACGACACCAAGTGCCTTTGGGTTTATCGATTGGTCTCTTGCTCAGGATGCGAGCACAAATACCAAGTATGATCCAATGGGTGACATCAAGCGTGGAGATTTAGTTGTATTCAAATTCTCTCATATTGGTATTGCCCTTGGCGATGCTAAAGATGGCAAGATCCAAACCATCGACGGCAACAGTAATGCTGCAGGATCGAGAGAAGGTAATTGTGTCACGAAAAAAACACGCTCAGTCTCGCAAGTAAAAGCGCGAATCAGAATCAAAGGATAGTATCCACCATATGAAAATACCTAAAAAAATCAGCATTGGTGGTCTCGCATTCAAAGTGCAATTCGTTAAATTTGACTGCGACGATTACGGCCGAATGGATTTCGACCAGCGTTTGATTCTTGTCAATCATTCGATTAAGCACAATATGCCAATGGTCGTTGAAACGATACGGCATGAGATGGTTCACGCATCCCTTGCCGTTGGTGGTGTATCCTTCTCAGTTGACTACGATGAGGAAGTCATTGTTCGTTGTCTGGATTCTATCTTTTTTCCAGCGTGGGACAAACTAACCAAACGATAATCCACACAATCTAGTTGACTTTACGAGCAAACTTATTAAAGTCGCCCTATGCCATTACCGTTAGCACCAAGAAGGCAAGACAATAGGTCGTTCCCGACACCAATTATTGGTGACGTCCTTTTTTCTGAGCTCGAAGATTGCACAAGACGCCCGTTCCCAGAATATGGAACGGCGCATCCTGATAACAAAAAATGGCCCTACCATAAGCTCGTCTACATTCTTGCGGTTGAGAATGAGCGTGATGGCATGTTTCAATTTTTCTACGCTGCAGAGCGAGAAAATCAAGATGACTATAACTGGGAGTTTGATAAAGCAGATATCGGTGGAGTTCTCTTTGATGCCGTAACACGCACCTACGTAACTTTGCGTGATTCGTTTGATGCTGCATCTCCTGCCATGGGTGCATCGATGCCTAACATCCCTGTGGACAAGTTCTCAGGAACTTATGTCTTAGCTCGACGCAAGCAGCAGCGTATAGGCAACAGGGAGCTTGATTCCATTTTCATCGTAGACCAACACACCTACGTCAAACGCTGCACGATCAAGAACATCGGCACTGATAGTCTGAACGGTTTGCCACTGCTTTCTACTGAGACGCTTTACTTCTCTACCGAGATAGTCACTGGCTCTCTCACAGCGGCTGCTCTTTTTGCAGCACCCACGAATGCCTACTGGGGTCTCCAAACTAATGGCTATGTAAGGACTGGACGCCAACTATCCTGTGAGTGGTATCAGATTACGGACGAGCAACAAGTCGCGGGAACACTTACTGCGGGAGTTATTGCAGTTTCAGCTTTTGAAACTACCAAGAACTACTACTGGCCACCTGTTCTACAAAGTGCTGGTGGCGTTGAATTCTTGAATTGGGCTCGAAGAGATGGTAGTGTAGAAATTCATCCTCGGATTGTATTTGTAAGAGATGGGTATAACGGCCCGTGTAAGGCAGTAGTAACAAGAACTTGGTCAAAATCGCCGCAGGTGATAGCGACATTAACGCAAATGCTGCCTACGCCAATTAACTACAGTTCTCCATTCTTTGACCTTAATGTGCCCGAGTGTTTGCATCCAGCCATTACTTGCCAATGTGATATCGGAACAGCAGACCCAGTTTTTTCTGCAAATGCAGGAAGTAGCCGCACAACGATAAGGACAAACCACCTTACATGGCCTGCGACAATTATAGCGGCCGATGATCAAGAGCCTTACCGTGGGGGTTATCTGCGCACCCAAATTACAATTTATCAACCGAGTAATACTGACGTGGGATGATCCAAGATTCTATCAAAAAAATACTAGGCGACCTGACCAATAGTCAGGATGTTCCTGATGTCCGCGATGACATCGCTGTTCCATACGCTATTCCCACCGCAGCAACCAAAGGAGCTTTTCGTCAACTACCGCCACTCAATAGTAGATCTCCTCAAGCTGAGTGGAACGATGCATTCAAGCTGGATTTTGGTAGTGGTGGTGCTCGTGTTCATCGCGGCCTACTAGAGTGGTTTGTTACTACATTGACCTTCGAGAAAAAGTCGATCTATGATGCAAATGGACTCTTGCTCACGGACGTAAACCATTTGGTTGAACAGGCAGCCATTGAAGGAGTTCAGACGATGGGCATAGACACGGGAGGGGTTGTCCTAACGCCGTTGAATCCGTGGCTTCAGCTAAATTGGTTTGGTCGTGTATATGCCGTTGTCGAATTGAATGAGGCGACAGGAAAGCCTGTTCGCTTAACTATTGAGGGCCCGAGTCCACCTATCGTGCGTCCGATCCCGAGATTGGATGAAAGCCTATCTCGTGGGTCTAGTGCAGGTGGGCGTTGTGGTTTCTCTGTCTATCTTGGTAACGTGACTAATGGGTCACCTGTTAACCAAGTGCATACTGGGCCACTTCAATGGTATCTTGCATTTGTCCCTGAATCTGAGGGGGCTGTGGCAAGTAGTAGTGGTAGCAGCAGCGCCAGCGGGGATAGCGCCAGTAGTGGTAGTAGTAGCGCAAGCAGCAGTGGTAGTAGCAGCGCAAGTAGCAGCGCAAGTAGCAGTGGTAGCGGTAGCGGTAGTAGCGGTGCAAGCAGTGGCGGTAGCTCTAAGGATACGGCTATTGTGCCACACCCTGATGGCGGATATTGCAAATGGTATGCGATGGAAGCTGCTGAGGTTTTGTTCTTTGACTTCCAAGAATTTGAACTACCACGAGGGAGACACAGTATCGAAGTTGACCCCGTGGTATCCTTCGGATGTGAGCCAAATAGCTTGAGGGCATGGACTTCTCCTGACGTAGGGACGTGCCACGCAACCGTTACTAGTGACCGAATCCGCCTCGCTGTTCGGACTCCACGCAAAAAGCAGCGTGTTCAAGTAATGTTGAAAGGAGTGCGTCGAGGCTTCGCTAATGTGCGAAATGCCCATGCAACTTTTGAAGATTTCGTTGACAACGAATGTCGTCTTAACCCAAGATTGTCCCGCGAACAAGTAATCGCTGAGCTTGCTAAAGTTGGCGTAACAAAATAAATCTATGGCATTAGGTGCACTTGGTAGTTCTAAATCAGCCTCTAGTGGGTCGGCATCTTCCCTCTCAGGGAGTAGTAGTTGTGTGCTTCCTTCACTTGTTACGATTAATTGGGTGCAGTTATCATATCCAGCTGGTGTACCAACAGTATACTCAGGAACAGCAGCACTAATAACTAGCGGTATATTTGCTGGACTTGCATATTCTTGGACGGGATCAGGATCGGTTGCTAGCCTTGTCTGGAACGTAAATCGGTGGGAAGCGTATAGCGGCGGCCCTGAACTACTAGCCATAAGCGGCCCAGATTATTGCGATCCGAGAGGTGCCTACACCCCAGTATTCGTTGACGTTCTCTCATTAGGAGTATCATAATTATGAAACACACAATCGTAATACCATACAGTCCCTGCTTCGGGAAATTTAAGGACGGAACAGAATTGCGCTTCTGTTTGCGCGGGTTACATAAACACCTGAAAGGAGACTTTGAGATTGCTATTGTTGGCCCGAAAATACCTGATTGGGTGCAGGGTGTAACCCATATTAAGCAAACTGAGGGTAAGTTAAAGACTGCGCTGCGTATGGCAGCAGAAGCGTATCCTAATGGATTCTCGTGGTGGTATGATGACTGCGTTCTGATCAAGGATCAAACTATTGAGCAGGTCAAGTTGACTCCCGCTAAGGAGGTTCGAAGACCACCACAAACAGTATGGACTAGAAATCTACTAGCGGTTAGAGATCGCCTCGTTGACGAGGGATTTTCTGACAGAGACTACAGCACACCGCACGGCCCTTACTTCTTTGATAAGCGCATGATTGATGAGTCTTTTGAAGACTGGCCAGACATGGCTGGAAAGTTTCCATTTGAAACTTGGATTCTGAACAAGCGCAATGCCCCTTGGCAATCCTCCGATGCGGTTGCCCAATACTATGGGGCATTCAACAACCCACCAAGTGACAGTCGCATCTTTGTAAACTGGTGTGATAATGGAATGACTCCTGAATTTATGTCGTGGATGCAGAATAGATTTCCTTCTTCATCACGTTATGAAAAAGTAATCTTGACTTCTGATATACCAAATAATACTACAGGTGCTACGGGCCTCAGGACTACACACAACCAAAGCATTCCTATAAACGTCGATGAGATTACAATGAATAAGCCACAAAATACTCGAATTTTATTTACCGCTCATGAGGGTTGTGACCCCCGTGTATGGGCGTGGTGTGGTCATGGGATCAGAGTTTTTGCAAAAAGCTACGGGGCGTTATTAGTCGAGTTGCCAAAATGTAAAGAACTAAACCCACAATGGGTTTTATTTGATGCAATAAAAGCTAGCTTAGAATACCCTGAAACAAATGAGTTTGCGTGGGTTGATGGTGACTTAGTAATTGCCTACCCAGCGACAAATATCTGGGAGGCGTATCCTAATAAGCTACATCTTTGCGTTAATGGTGGAGATTTTCAAAACAACGCTAGGAAGCGCATGGGTATTCCAACAAGTATTCCCAACAACTGCACGGGAGTGGTAAAGTGGAATTATGCAGAAGCACGTAAAATTTCAGATTGGTATGATAAAAACAAACATCGTTTTGTTAAAGGGGATGGTGATCAAGAAATTATGGGTGTAGCTTTACATGAATTAAAGATGCCAAATTTATGGTTTCATCCTCGAATGCATGTTTCTGGCCCAAACCCACCAGCAAGAACTGCATTTAAACACAAAGGTGGTAAGCCAAAAATAAAATGCATTCCAAGATTTCTTAACACTAATAAGAGGCTAGGCATTAGTCCTCCAGATGACTTTGATCTAGGAGAAGTAATAAAGCCAGCAGTAGCCTTGTTTTCTGAGATATATAACAAGCATATATGGGTTGGTGAATCACGATCTGGTGTCGGTTCTGGTCTAGAAAATACCAAAAACATACGTAATGAATTACCTACTCTGTTAGCTAATCTAGACATACGCTCTTTAATTGACTGTCCCTGTGGGGACTGGAACTGGATGAAGCACGTAGATCTCAGCGGTATCAATTATATTGGTGTAGATATTGTCCATGATCTGATTGAGAAAAATAAACAACTTTATCAAAAAGAGGGCGTTTCATTTATGGTGGCTGATATTACCTGTGATATGCTACCAGCTGCTGATATGATAATGATTCGTGACTGCTTAGTTCATTTACCCGATTCTGATATTTTTCGTGCATTAGAACTCTTAAAGGCGAGTGGAATAAAATGGCTAGCCGCTACTACATTTCCAGAGGCGACAAACGTAGATATACCATTAGGCAATTGGATGCCTATGAATTTAGCTACTGAACCATACAATCTAGGCAACCCTCTATATGCTATTAAAGAAGTTGAACACGGAAAGTATTTAGGAGTCTGGAAATTGAACGATTGAACCTACTTTTGAATTGGACATCGGATTCTGTAACCCTAAAAGCTAACGCAATAGAATAGTGTTGACTTTTGGTGAACGTATGTTTACTTTTTGTTGATGCCCGCTTTAACTGTCAAGGCCATAACGAAAGCTTTATCTGCATATGTTCGCCCAGATGAAGACATTGTGTCCAAACTCAATATGGTCATGCCTAGGCTATACGCTACTGGCATGTGGCGTGACTTGGTTTTTGATTGGACTATCGAAACGGACAACGATTATTTCTCCCTCCCAGAACATGCTGCTGGTTTGTTGGGAGCGATGCTCGATGATGCTCCAGTAGATATGCAAGCACGCTGGCATGACTACCGAATCGGTGGCTATGCCCGCGAAGGGGTTGCCCCGATCTTTGGTGTCGTAGATGATGGCTGGTCAGCAGTCAAAGAAGACATCGTCCTAGAATCCACAGCAGATCTTTTCCAGTTTGCTATTAAGCCTATCACTCCTAATACGACCCTCCCTAGCGAGGGCACAATTGTGGTCGAGGGGTGGCGCAGCAATGGGTCTAATACAGACAAGACGATTAAGACATCTGAAACCTTTGCCCTGAATGGCTCAGCACAATTACTTAGCGCTCATTCTACGTGGGTCGAGATTACTTCTATCTTCTTCGAAAGCGTCTATGTGCCCGTCGAAGTAGCTACGAATGACGCTGTTGCAACTACGTTAGCCATCGTTCGCGGTGATGGGGTATCCCGTTATCGCCGATTCCGCTTTGCAAACCCTTCTGCAGTAACCCGTGGGATTAGACTGTTGCTTAAGAGATTATGGGAGCCCGTATTTGTGGAATCCGATTTCATATACCTCGGTAACATAAACGCTATCAAGCACGGCTTGCTAGGTCTTCTTGCTGAAGACAACGCTGACTTGGAACGCGCACAGTATCACTGGTCGATTTGCAAACAGTTGTTGGAAGATGAACTTGACGAAACTCGTGGAGCGGTGAAGCCAAAAATCAGGCTAGCTCCAGCAGGCAATCAAAGTCGCGTTCCGAATATCATGTAACCGAGAGACTTTCTAAAGTAAAAACCCCGCTGCGCATTTTGCACAACGGGGTTTGTCTTTTGCAGTTGATCAGTCCTCGACAACTAGGAGATCACGATCATCCGTAGTCATGTCATACTGCTCCTGCAGATTGATTTGCCAGATCTTGCCACCACCGTGACCACTCGATCTGATCGGGCGGATACGCGAGTTGACCTTACTGGCTTCTTCCAGAGTGCTCATGCCTCGGCGAACGAACTCAAGGTTGCTGCTCATACCTACGCTGCGTCCATTGTTGAAATCATGCAATGCAACTTGGAACTCAGTGAGTGTCCCACGCCAGATTTGCATGTTCTCGTTGATGTCTCGACAGCGCTTAGCGAAGAACTCTACCAACTCTGCGATGGCGCTGCGATGACTATTGTCGTAGGCAGCATCAGCAATCGATGGGTCAATGAAGCTCTGCACACCGAATCGGCCGACATCGCGCACTCCAGCAGGGACAACGAAGTCCAGCAGGAAGCGGGCGAAATGTGGCAGCTCATCGAGAATCATCTGCTCTAGAACCTGATTGTCAGGGAAGTCAGTCGTCGCATTATCTCGCACTCGGAGCGCAATGAGCTTATCTCTATTGCTGCTATCGAGCGAAGGAATAACGGACAGACTGTTGGCATCCATGTTGAGCGACAGAATTACTCGTCCAGTCCATGGCACTGATAGCGCATCCGCATACTTGGCTTGATACTCAACCCGTGGGTTAGCCACCGAGCGCTTGAGCAACTCTGTAGCCTTACGCTGATCCTGAAAGGATGCAGCCGATGTGGTATCATCGATCACCCATGCGGCTACACGTCCCAAGTCTTTGTTGAACTTGGTCTGTCCGCTGATGTAATCGCTGGCGTCCGCAAACCCACCTACCAATGTGCCGATGACTCGGTTTGACAGAAGAGATTTACCTCGTCCAGTCGCCCCTACCAAGACGAATGCTTGACCCTGCATGAACTTGCGATTGTAAGCAGCCATGTAGAAGCGCTTCAACCATGCATAGAAATACTGGATCGATTCAATCGTCCCGCTGTTCTCGAACAACTGATTCAACCATTTGTGGAGGAATGGCCACTTTGACGGATCACCGTCCGTGTCTGGTTCAACAGGTTGGTTGTTTGCACAGTTCAGGATTCGGCTACCGTTGTAGGATACAACTCGGTCTGGTGAGAACACAACAGGTGCGATCTCATCAATCCGATTCTGGTTACTGATGACGAGAATAGCGCTCTCGATTTCTGACAAGGCCTGACCCTGCTTGTGCTTTGTGCTGAAGCCTGCTTGGCGTAACTCTAGCATGAGCTGATCTTTGGGGATCGTAACTGCGCTGTTGTGTAGCACTTTGAAGAAGCTACGTCCGTTGAACCAATACTCGTCCAGAAGAGTGGATAGCTTCTTGTGCTCAAAGTCTTTCGTGAACGACGAGCCGAAGATCTCAGCCCACGTTACGAAGCCTTTTCCAGCACGGTCACTGTAGCAGACCATACCGTCATCAACGACTTGGCAACCATCACGGTCGATTCCGTCATCGATCCAGAATAGGCAGCCCCTCGAACCAACTTCGAAGTCTCCGACCCAGCGATTCGGGAATCGTTTTTCAACCTCAGCTGCGATGACATCGATTGGAATGGAAGTCTCCGAAGACTGTGGTGGTTTCTCAGCAGCAGCTTTGGCAAGGACTCCCTGCACAAAGTTACCGTCGAGCTGACCGTTGACCTGTGACCACTCGCAACCGAGTTCGAAGTATTGATTAGCCCTCAGGGATGTGCTATCGAAGCCAGCGAATGCACGACTGAGTTTCAATGACTTCTCCATGTATTTCATGAAGGTGTCAAAGAGCTCAGGAGCAATAGGTATGGGCTCGGCGAATTCCCAGATCAAGCGCATGTATCCAGACTGGGTCTTGGTTTTCCATGTAGGCTGGTTAACACCGAAGCGAGCGAGGATATCGTCGTCCAATGTCTTCCAATCTACGGCAGCATCATAGTCAGCTACGACACCATAGATCTTGTTTACTGGGTTGTCGTTGCTGATACGCTTGCTCGGCGCACGTCCTTCACATGTGCTGTAAAAGACGTGATCCGTTTTTATGTCAGCACACCATTGTCTGTATGCTTGCTTTGTTGGGAACGGCGGAACTACGGACGTGTTCTTGCTGAGATCGCTCGCTTTGTTCGCCTTGGCGTCACGGAGATTTTTGATATATCTATAAGACATCATAAGTCGGAGTGGTTTATTTTTTGTAGACTTGACTGATATATCCCTCACATGCCAACGGTAGATCTGAACACCATGATGGTGGTGTAGACATGATCTTGCTCATGGTTTTGAGCACCTCCTCAGCATCCTGCTCATCACACTCAGCAACGATTTCGTCGTGAACGTGAAGAATTACATTGATGCCAGCTTTTTCAAGCTCGAGCATCATGTGGCAAAGAATATCTCGTGCCATTGCCTGACTCGCATTCTCGGCCAAAATTCCTCCCCACAGTTTCATGGGTAGTCGTTTGCCGTTGCGATTCATGATTGCAACATATTGGATTCGGCCAGTCCCGTCTTTGGTAGCTTTGAGCTTACCGTATTTGAGAGACCTACCTGAAGCCAGCTTGATCGTATATGGTTCAGCTACCGTGTAGGTAGAACGCAGATCGTTGTTCAATTTTGTCCAGTAGGATGGGATCTTATGTAGCTTGGTTCGATATAGGTTAACAGCTTCTGCTGCCTCATCGAATGGCATATCATACATCTCAGCAAACTTAGCTGCACCAGCGCCATAGCCACAACCTAATACAAGCGCTTTGACCTTATGTCGTAGTGCTGGGTCGGTCTTGAGTAGACCCCGCTCTTTTGACCACAAGCCAAATCGAATTGCAAAGGCCTCGTAGATGTCTGGTGTTGTCGCAATCTCTGTGAGTGTATCGCGGTCACCTGCTAGCCAGCATAGTGTTCGCACCTCAATGTTAGACAAGTCAGCAGCGACTAGCTTCTTACCAGCTGGAGCAGCAATCATGTGCCTAATGTTAGCGCCAAACATTTCGTTACGGGGCAGGTTCTGCAAGTTGAGGTTTCCACCGCTACCGCTGAAGCGACCAGTGTGTCCGCCGAAATACATTATACTACCGTAGTATCGCCCATCAGGCATCGTAGCAGCATCAAAGCTCTCGAGCTTAGAGAGGATAGTATTGATTCGACGCCAGTTGATAACTGACTCGATCCATTTGTATTTAGAACCGTTAATCCGTAACCAGTCCTGTGCCTCGGCATTAGTCGCAGCAAGGGATGCTGGTGGCTCAATGCCGATTCGAATACATTCCTCATCGAATGCTTTGCGGCTGAGCAGTGGCTTATCACCGCTCCATGGTATATTCTGCTCGGCTTCGAATAGCGCCTTGCGAACTTTACCTAGGTTCTCCTCCATCAACGAGGTATCAATTGGTAACCCGCGCTGAACCACTTTACGATTCATGCGACTAACCTCTTGCTCGAACTGACCCCATTTGGGTGCATATTCTTGCCACAGTCTCAAGCACAACTCCGAGTCTTTCAGTGCATATTCTGTCACTTCATCTTGGAATTCTACAGACATTGTTTCCCAGCGTTTGCCAGCCATCAGGTTACGTGTCTCTTTCGACACTTCCAGATTGAACGCTTGCGCAGAAGCATTCTTCAGTGATCGCGGGAGACCACAAGCAGCAGCCATGTCAGCTGTGCAGTGCCAAGCATAGACTTCAACCTTAGGCCACCATCCTTGGTTAACACCGTAGAGATAGAGGGTTTCGTCAAAGCTTGCGTTGTGGCTAAGAACAGTAGCTCCGTTTAGGATGTTCCAATCAAACTTCGCTGGGTGTCCAACGTAGCTGAATCCATTATCGCCCACGATAGATATCATGTAAGCGTCGAAATCGGGATGCGAAAAGTATCCCAGTGTGCCAAGCGTCTTTATAGAACAGTGCTTGTCGTAATATGTTTCAAAGTCTAGTGCGTAGGTTTCCATAATTTTGTTCAAAGTTAAGCCCACTCCGCTGGAAAATTGGGCGGAGTGGGCTCAGGTTGGTTAGTGTTTATTTAGCGGCTTCTGCCGTATTTGGGAAGAGCTCGGCGATTTTCTCTTGCTCAGCCTCAGGATAGAGATCGAGTTCGAGTTGTTCTGGGAGTTGTTCTGCATTTGTGCTATCAAGGAATGCTTGATAGGTTTCGCGAATAACTTCAAATGTAGAGATGATTTGTTGCAGTTGTTGTTCCTGCTTCTTCATCTCGTTAAGCTGTGCTTCGACTTGTGCAATCTCGCCAGCGATGATTTTTGCTTTTTCTTCTTGTGACATAATTTCAGACTCTATTGGTTAAGTTATTATCCACCGAAGCTAGCTAAGAATTCTAGAACTTCTGGCTCTGGTGTATTCTTGGTGATAGTCAGCGATGGGCTGAACCAACTGTATTTGCCTTTGCTCATGCTGGAACTCTTGAGAGACCAGATTCGACCAGACAACGAAACACCTTTGTTAAATGCTGCGAAAGTCGCGAGGCATTTGTAGGTGCTGCGATAGGCATTCTTGGAGACGTTGATGCGACCAATTGCGTAGTTACCACCACCGATTGGGAATGGATAAGCATCGTCATCAGTATTGCCTTCAGGTTGTTTGATGAGCATCGTGATCTCAGCGAACTCGATCATCTCATATTCACCCTCAAGTGCAATAGCATCAGCGCGTTCTTTCGACCATGCGATTTGTGGAACAGTTTCCTCTTCAAAGGGAATGTCTTGTCTCCAGCCTTTTTGAGCAGAAGCCACAATGACTTCTACGGGTTGATCAGCAAGAGCGACGACATCCGTTTTGTTGACGACGATTGAGCCAACAGGGGCATCAATCTGACTCATCTTTTGGATTACGTTGATGCGTGGGATATCGATATCCTCTGCATCAATTTGCATTCCTCCGTTTACGGTAGTGCTCAGTGCTGTGTTTTTTGCAGCGATTTCTGCAACCTGCGTGTCCGCTTCAGCGGTATTATTGTCTTTAGACATATATGGTATTAGTTTGGTGTTATTGGTTTAGGTCAGACTTGCGATTGTGAATCGTTCGTCGGAGAGCGCGACAATACCCGCATCTTGGCAGGCGTCAAGAAATTTTTCTTTTTTTTCTTTTTTAGTTTTTCCAACACCCAAAGAACCTACAGCTTCAGCCATTTTTCCGAGCGGGAAATTTGCTTCTTTGAGGATGTCCTCCATATCAACGCCATATGATTTGGCGATTTCGATCAATGTAATGTTGTCTGTAACGGACTTGACTTTACCCATTGAGCGGAGCTTGAGACCTTCTAATGCCTCACCATTTTTCAGTGCAGCGAGGGTGCGCTCTTTGACAGCTGCAGCCCAGTTCTCTACGATCTTGGCAATATGATACAGCTCAGGTAAGTGTTCTTTATTTTCAAGATCTGATAGGTCGACGTCTGGTAGCGAGCTGTTGATTTTCTTAGCAACAGCAATGCTCAATCCGCCGAGGGCAGGACAACCATCTTCATGTTTGCAGAAGCGGCAATATTGGCTCGGTGTGCAATCATCAATATCCATTGTGCCTTTCGACCACTTCGGCCGAACGCGCTCTGCCGTTGTCACGATAGTGCTGAGCTCCTGCACGAGGCTCGGTAGGTCTGAGCGAGTGAATGTATGGTGTAACGATTGGTTGTGCTGCGGGACGTAGAAGACAAATACGATCTTGTTCAGCTGCGGGTATTTCTGGAAAGCTCCAATTGTATACGCCTTCGCTTGGAAGTTCTTATCTGGTGGATCAATAATCGAGATACCTGTTTTGTAGTCAGCCATTACTGCTTCACTGCCGTCTCCGAGAATCAACAGACGGTCACATGTCCCCCATGTTTTAGTTCCGATCAATTCTACAGTGACTTGGATCTCATTGAGCTCTTCCGATATTGCCTCAAAGTTCGACATGAACTCAGCCTCCATCTCAACGATCTGCTGGTATATTTCTACTTCCTGTTGGCTGTGCAGTGCAGAGGGGTCTCTGACTTCCAATGCTTCGTGGATGCGCGTCCCCATTTCGGAGGCTGCTGAATTTCCGCTTTTGCCTTGGTATCCTGCGCACTGCGCTACATATTTCAGGCTCGATGGTGAGAACTCTGCGTGTCCTCTATCTGTGTGGTTTACGTTTTCAATACTCATAATTACTGGGATTGGTTAGTGTTTTGCTTATTGCCCGTGAAGCATGTTATGGTTGGCGATCTTTTTCTGGATGGACTCAATGACTACTTCTTCGACTGTCCCGTTGGCAACTAAAATCTTTTGCACGGCATCACTTTTTGCACCATTGCGGTGGATACGGCCGAGTGCTTGCATGTAGTCTTTGTCGTTGAACGTGGGGCAAATCAAGGATACCCGTGATCTGTTTCCGTTCAGGTCGTGCAGGCTAATGCCTGTGCCACCAGCAGCGATGTTGACGACAATCACATTCGTCTTATCAGATTGGAAGTCATCAATGATCTTCTGTCTCTCGGCAGCCGACTGTCCACCAACGATCTTTTCGCAATGTAGCGCAAGTGCAAGCGCCTCGGCAGTCTCGCGGAAGTTCATAAAGACAACAACACTTACCTGTTCTAGTAAGAGCTCGGACACCATTTCGGCTATGTCGTTCACCTTGAATGACTCGGCGAGCTGTCTGGCTCGAAGCAGGTTCACGAGGACGTGCTCGCTGTCTTCTACTGTGCCCAGCTCGATGTATCGCTCGATGATCTCTGGTGTAATGTTGAGACTCTTGTAGGCTGCGTGTATTTTGCTGAGGTTGGAAAACTCAATGTTCTCAACAAAGACCCTGTTCTTGCGGAACGAATCTGGGAAGTCCTCGACAGTAAGTCGTTTCGCGTTGCGGTTGTAGAGCTTATCGCGCAGAAGTTTAAGCTTATCACGCTTGCGTAGCTCCCATGCACCCCATTCATTTTGCAAACAACCATGCTCCATCATCCAGCCATACCAGCTTTTGAGTGGTGCTTTCGCCTCATTCAGCGAATGTAATCCAAGGGCATAGCCAATTGCTCTCATTTCTGTCGGGTCTTTAGCCGATGTAGCTGACATCAAGTGTATCCGAAACTTGTCTTTGTGCAGGGCAATTACCATCTGCGCGTTTTGCGTGTATGGATTCTTTGCCTTGTGACACTCGTCGATGAATCCAACTGCACCCTCTGGTAGCTTCCAGCTGAATATTTTCTTACCACGCTTTGTTAGCCATGGCGTTTTACCTGTGCGAAGTTTTTCGTAATTCATTACAAACAACGGCTTCAGTCCACAAGCTGCTGCTTCGCGTTCCCATGACGGGATCACTGCCTTTGGGCAAATTACGAAGAACGGTTTGCCTAGCGTATTCGCAATGTGGCAGGCGACGATTGTCTTGCCCGTGCCTACATCTGAGGTGTCTAAGGTGTTTACGTTCTGGTTTAGGCACGATACAAAAAAGTCGTGCGCTTCTTTTTGTTTAGGGTATAACGTCTTCATTTTTTCTTTTTCTTCATTTTTGGTGAGATCTGTTTACGAGGTAGCCTCGTTTATTAGAACTATTAGAGCTCGCTGGAAGGCCCCGATCTTTTGCTGGGACTCATCATTCATGTTACACGCTCCAAGGATTGCATTGATGAATGCAGTGCGCCCAGATGGTCGGTGTAATTTGGTGCTGCGGATAGACAGCTCAGGAGTGAATGCGATAACTGACCAACCAGACGGATAGCGCTCATCTGTCCGAGATTTGATCTCGACTAGGGTTTCCCCGATCAGTATTTCTTTAACGTGTTGCTTCATGTGGAGCGAGTTCTTAGTCCATCATTTGTGTTTCGTCAAATAAAATCTTGCGATGAGAAATGCATCGACCATTCCATCGTGGGGTGTCGAGCATCGCGGAGTCGCCAGCCAGTCTTGTTTGGGAGATAATTTATCTGCAGTTAAAAGCGCGGCTATTTTGGTATAGCCCTTTGGAACTTTACCAAGCATCGCTTTCTGCCAGTCGCGCACCTCAATTCTCTTGATCGGGATATTTTTGCATTCGGACATCCCTATAATTTTTCCAAAGCTAATGGCCATGGATCTCATAGCCTGCGATGATCGAGCGTGATTGAGTGGTTCTTCAATCGCGATCACGCATGGGGTATTGAGATCCATGATCCATGTGTGGATTCGCTTCGGGTCTACTTCTCGTTTCTTTTTGTAAACAAGGGTAGGCATTGGTGCTTTCGCGATGATGCTTCCATCATGCTGCGAGATAGCACACAACCCACCATCGAGACCGTTGTCGATTCCTACAATCATTCTGTTGGTTGTGGCTCACCCCCAGTTAGCGCGTCAAACAAGCAGGACTCTTTTTTGATCCCAATAAGGAGTAATGAAACTTCCCCCCAGTCAGATTCAAATTCACAAACTTGCATGTTATCCGAGATATCTTTTTCAGAGAGGTGCTGTGCATATTTATTGACCTGCTCAATAAAGTATTCACTTTCACCATAATAAATAAACCCTTTTGAAAAATGATCAACAGCCCAGCGGATATACGCTAATGGCACGTCACGCGGTTTTTGCTTATTAGATGATGGGTTGATATTAGCACAATCGAGTGCGGCAAGCTTCTTAAGCTCCTTCTCTATACTATCTGTAGAGGGCTCGGTTTGCTTATTTGCTGGCTCAGTCCGATTCTCGATCATGAGCGCTTTACCAAGAATCGCATAGTTAATGATGTCTTCGAAGGCATCATAAACTGATTCGTCAGCTACATTCAAAGAGCCATCAGTTGCGAATGTTTTGATACGCATCATCTTGTCTTGAATGCGGAGCAAGAGACCCATGACTGGGGGCATCCCTAGTGTGCTCGACATCTTGAAATTAGCAAGGGCATCATCGCTAGTCAGCCCTCCGCTATAATCGTTGTTCTTTTTCTGCATGACTGCGTAACATTTGGCGCAGGTCGTTTTGTGTAGTTGTAGTAGTGTTTCAGTATTCATAATCAGATAAACAAAAAAGCTGCACATCTGGGCATATTTATGCTCAAAATGGGCTAAAATAGGCTAAATTGGGAGAGAATCTGCTCGAATCAATACGCCATGTCCGCTGGCTGGTGTGAGCAGTTTAATGTTTTTTGGCAAACATTGGATGTATCGAACCTCGCGCATGTTCTCTGGTATCACTCGATACCAAAGGCCGTCTGCCTTTGAAGTGCCGAAGGATGGTTCACGTCCGTCATCATTCCGAAGAATGAATTCAGGTGACATCACAGGTGCTCGGTTGGCAAACATGTGGTGAAATATACTCGTAAAAAATAAACTGACAAGAATAAATTCATTATTCTTCACATTCATCATCGGCCATCTCGGCATCGATAATCTGATTCTTCATGCTCTTGACAGTGCCATTACCTTTATCAGCTGCACCGTTGTTGAGAATTGAGATGTCAATTGATAGTTTACTAGTGCCACCACCCGTCTTTGCATTCAGCCCGAGGTTGCGCCGAATCAACTGATCAAGCTCGCTGAGCTCTCGAATTGTCTTGGGTGGCTTGAGCCCACGGATGCTGTCCCGCAAGAGCTTAATACCTGCCGCTGCAACGTAGTGCTGATACTTGTCTGCTGCACTACCTTGGGCATCGGCAATGTTTGCAAGCACCCTGTCCTCTTCGAGTGATGCATTGAGCTTGGCATCGGTGATAGCCGTGGTAGTTACATTGTTGAGATTGTCCTCAAGCTGTGATTGCAACTCGTCCTTTGACTCGGCTGCCTCTTTTTCCCTCCGCGCCTTTTCCATATTAGGCGGCAGCTTTGCTTTGATTCCAGCAATACGCAGCCACGTTCTAAGTGTGTTGGGATGGACACCTATGTCCCGTGCAATAGACGCATTGGGCATACCTTGGTGATAAAGCTCTAGGGCACGTTTGACCGCGCTCTCGCGGTTTATGTCCTCTGCTGCTTTATCAATATCGCTATTTACTTTTTTCTTGAAAGCCATTATGGTGCGGGAAGTCCCTGTCACTATGTCGGAAGATACCACTAAACGCAAGCAAATTCTTGAACCTCAAATTGATCCCGTTACTAAGATGATGGATGTGGGTGGTTTAATGATCCCACCCACTAGTCTGATCACCTCTTTGCTGTTCGGATTTGCTAACCATCCTAAAGCAATTGCCAAGGAGTATTACTTCTGGCGCATCTGTGATGAACTGTGGAATCGACCAGACCTACCAGAGCCGATGATGGTGCGCCATCCTTGGGCAGAGCGTATGATTCGCGAAGCTATCGACCACAAGTATCTTGCCATTGGTGGTAGCGCCAGTAGTGGTAAGTCCCACACCATGGCTGCTTGGGGGATCGTCAACTGGTTATCTCGACCAAGGGATACCCTCGTTCTCATGACATCTACCACCCTGCGTGAAGCACGAAAACGTATTTGGGGTTCGGTCATTTCATTGTTATCTGTGATAGAAGATATTGCACCTATCAAAATTCGTGACTCTATTGGTAATGCAGCTTACGTAGACGAGAACGGTATTCTGTTCGAAAAAGCAGGACTCTCACTGATTGCGGCCGAGAAGAGTAAGACTCGTGAGGCCATCGGTAAGTTCATCGGTATTAAGCAGAAGCGTGTGATCTTGATTGGTGATGAGCTTTCCGAGTTGTCCGAGGCTATTCTCAATGCAGGTCTATCTAACCTTTCGAAGAACCCGTCATTCCAGATGATCGGGATGTCTAACCCCAACAGTCGTTTCGATGCCTTTGGTGTATGGTCAGAACCAACAAAGGGGTGGGAGTCCGTCGACACTCAAGTCGATGATGAGTGGCGAACCAAATGGGGTGGTAGGTATATCAGACTTGATGGTGAGCGCAGTCCGAACATTGTATTGGGTGAAAACAAATACCCTTGGCTACCTACGCAGCAAAAGATCGATGAAGACAAAGCGCTTCTCGGTTCGGAATCTCGTGGCTACATGCGAATGGTTCGTGCCATCTTCTTTGACTCCGACGAAGCAACAGGTATCTACAGTGAAGCAGAGCTGTCTGCTAGTGGTGCTCTCAAGACTGGCATCGAGTGGGCTGAGAAACCTACCTTGGTCGCTGGGATCGACCCCGCCTTTACCAATGGTGGAGACCGAACTATTATGTATGTAGCGTCAGTCGGTTATAATTCGGCAGGTCAATACGTCCTTGAGTTCCAGCGAGCAATCCATTTGAACGATGATGCTACCAACAAAGCTGTTCCACGAACTTACCAGATCGTCCGCCAGATTATGGATCACTGTAAGAAGCTGGGTATTACGCCTGATAATGTAGCAGTAGATAGCACAGGTGCAGGTGCACCGTTCTGTGACGTATTGGCTGGAGAGTGGTCACCTAATTTTCTGCGGGTGAGTTTCGGCGGCAAGCCATCCGACAAACGGGTGAGCATGAACTCCTCACTGACAGGTGAAGAACTCTACACCAACCGTGTCAGTGAACTCTGGTTCGTCGGAAAGGAGCTCATGAGGACGCATCAGATCGCGGGAATCAACAGCGATCTTGCCCAAGAGATGTGCGCTCGCAACTATGACCTTATCAAATCTAGTAGCTTGAAGGTTAAAATTGAGTCAAAAGGCGAGTTCAAATCTCGCTTCGGTCGATCACCTGACTTGGCTGATGCTGCCTTTTTGGCGCTCGATTGTGCCCGCCAACGGTTAGGACTCGTGGCGATTGACCCCCCAAAGGCTTCAGAGTCAACGAGTTATAAACGACCTATCTCGATCAAGTCACTCCAGAGAGCGCTCTACAACCCGAATGCGTTCCTCAGCTAGTGGTGCTGTAATAAATTTATAGGAGGAAAAAAACTTTCTATATAACGTAGTGGTGCTGTAATAAATTATTACAGCACCAATAGACTTAAAGAAAAGTTTTATAGTGTATGGGAAATTTATTACAGCACCACTAACCCTGTATCCCGTATCGCCTTCGGGATGCAGGAAACAGGAAACATGGTTCAGTTGAGTGTTGACAATTAGCGCGAAATGACGTAAGGGTAACCCACCTCTTATTAATATCGACTATTATGGCAAATCCATCTTCATTCTCTGCTAACTTTCTTGCCACCATGATGCCTACAATGGGCAAGAAAAAAGATCTACCTTATGGCCCTATAACTGTCGACGCCGAAGAGAAGAAGCGATTACTGGAAGAAGCAGATCGAGTGCGCAAAGAACTTGCTGTTCCTCAAACCGATATTAATCCAGCAGGAGCTAAACCTAATGTTGACCAAGACCAACCATTTCGCGAACAAATGAAAGGTCGCGAAGTCTTGCTACGTAGAGAAGCAGGTGATCTTCTGGGTGCACAAGAGCAAATGCAAGATCCCAATTACCAACTTGGATCAGGTAGCTCATTGCGTAAAACCCCACAGCCTATTGCACCAGAGTGGACAAAAATGAACCGCGCTTCCCGCCGACTCCGCCGCAAAGGCTTTACTGCCCAAGCAGCACAGATGGCAAGTATGGCTGAATTGGAGCGCCTCGGCACTCCAAACCTTACAACTCAAGAGCAGCGTAATCGCATGGCTTTTATGGACATGGAACGAGACGCCAAGGAATACGACAAGAAAAAGACCGAAGATATCTTCGACCAGTATATGCGTATGCGTATGCAAAAGGAAATGGGTTCGGCTAATACCCTTCCAATCTAATTGATTTCTACTTAAAATTATGGCTGAATTTTCATATGCATCTGACATTGCACCACTCCGCTCGACGTTTTTCCCCGCGAGCGGAATGTCGCGTTTACAGCGTCAACAGCTAGACACTAGATACGCTCGCGAAATTGAACCAATCGAAACAAAGCAGCGTCAACTACAGAGGGATATGCTCAAGATGGTAGAATCTGAGGATGCCTTCGAGATGCAGAAACTCCAGCTTGAAGAAGCTAAGAGAACTGCACAGATGCGGTCTGAGACCAACACCCGACTACCTGAGTTAATGACCGAGCTGGAGTCTGTTCTCGGCGACCCATCGCTCGACTCGAACACTAAAGCAGTTGAAGTTGGTAAGCTCAACATGAAGTATTCCAATCTCGCTACATACAATCCAAGCGTAGCTACTTTGCTTAGTGGGGCTAACAAACAGGTTTCTTCACTACAATCAATTGAGGCAGACAAAGCTCAGAAAGCAGCAACGAATGAGCAGAAGAGATTGTCTGTTATCAGCTCGGCTATTCAGAGTGGCGATACTGATCTGGTCAATAAGCTAACTGATCCTGCAACCCGCGACACTGTAGATATTAACACGGCTTATCAAACGCTTGCCCAGCGTAGCCAAGAGGAGAAAAAAGCTGAGCAAAAGTTAAAGCAATTGCAGGGTCAATATCAACAGTCTGAGGACATTCGTAAGTCACAGCTTGGAATGTTCCAAAATTTCGAGACTGCAATTCGCTCTATGGGTCGCACCAAGGGTGATGAGTATACTGCACCTTCGACTACGTTAGAGCGGACTCCAGAGCAAATTCAACAGGAGGCAGACTCAGAGAACTATCGTGGAACGAAGCTCACCCTCAATGACGCCGAGCGTGTGCGATTGCAACAAATGTGGCTCGTGCTAAATCCGACGATGAAGCCCGAGAGTATGCCTGCTGATAACACATTGCTGTATCAAGACGTATCAAATAAAGTATACTCTGGACTTTCGTCATATTCGCTTTCGCCCCCCAAACCTGCCTCAGCAGAAGAAAAGGGCTTCGGCTCTTAAATAGACTTTTCCCAAATACATTACATCCTCAGCTATGTCTGACCCAACCACTACTACCATACCAAAGTCCTTGCTCGGAGCAACTAACTCTCCGACTTCCGCAGAACCTACCTACACCCCATTCAGCGAATGGTCGGCAGATAAAGCAGATCAAGATCCTATCCAGCTTCGAATGGGCTATGCAGACTACATGCGCCAGACACGTCTGGATGCCAATGCACCTATCACCGTAGAAGTCGAGAACAACATCCAACAAGGACTTTACGGTTCGCTAGTATCGGCTAATCTTTTGGAAGAGGGGGACGTAGAGAAGTTTAATTATCTCGTCTCTCAACAAAATGTTGAGCCTGAGTTTGATGATAAACTCAAGTTCACCATAGCAAACCTCGGCTATGATGATGCTGATCGCGATGCACTCGTCGAATTCAACTCGATTGATAAGGTTGTAAAACAAGGTAGTCCCTATGGTATCACCGAGGAAACCATGGCCAAACATGCTGAGCTCAAGGGAGTAGCCGATAGCATCATCACTAATCGCTTCAACGATGCCAAGATCCAAGCGATCAATAACAACAAGATCCCATTTGCCGTCTTCGAAGATGACAATGGCGAACGCATGATTAAGACCAGTGACCTTGCTTCTTCGATGAGTCTCAATGAGGCACTCAAAGCTTCTCGTGTAGCAGGCGCATCTTTAGCAGATGCTTATGTAGCGCAAGATGAATTGTCGATTCCCGAAGGATCGACTATGCCTCGCTTCAAAATAAAGCGCGTTGCCGAAATGGCGGAGGTCTTGTCGGAACTTTCCAAAAAAGATAAGTCTATCCAATCGACCGTAGAAGCCCTTGGATCAAGAGCAGCATTGCAGGAGTATGATATGTGGGACGAGTTGTCCTATAGAGGAGATGAGTTCTCAAAAGATATTGGCATGGTAGCAGCCAAAACTATTGGACTATTTTCTGAATCGGCGGCAAAGAAAGCTGACGAAGACTACAATGCTCGCAAAGAATTAAATAGCTTGACTAGAGAGAACTTAGAATTCTTCAGAGGATCGATTACCAAATCGCTCGAAGATTCTGGGGTTTTTGACAAAGGTTCTATTCAGCCTGATGACGTAGACATGCTGATCAAAGAGATCGCCATTGATAATGCAGCGCGAAAAGGGAAGTTTATCCTGCATGATGAAGAAGGTGAATACGGAAAAAATATTCGCAAGACTGCTTTAGGCACGACCATTATGCAGCCAGCAGCGTTGATGAACGAAAATCTGTTCAACAAAACCATCGAGGCCCGCTCAGACCTTAGTGCTACTGACCGTAAAAAACTCCAAGCGGATCGGTTAACGACCCTCACAGACAATTTTACTGTCGCCGATAAAATCTTTCGTCGCACGGGAAGCGAAGATAAATGGAACCTCGCAGTAATCGAGGGTCGTCAACAAGGCAAAGCGAACCATGAAATCCTAGGCGACTTCCTAAAGGATGACGATAACTACAGCAACTTTGTAGAAAGATCTAAGGGAATCGGCATGTCTTTTGTATCTGGCGTTGCCCTTCCTGTATTGGGAGTCCTGACTGCTATGGGTAATGATTGGTCTGCAGAGACACTAACCCAACTGGCACAAGACAATGCGGATCGCCGCGAGGTTTCCGAAATGTTTGGTCAGAAAATGGGCTTCGGGCAAGACTTGGCTGAAGCGCTCGTGCCTATGGTGGTCGATATTGGTGCTACTGCTCTTTTAGCCACTGTTACAGCACCTGCTGCAGGTATCGGTGGTGCTGCATATGTAGCAGCAAAACAGGGCGCTCGCCTTACCATGAAGGGTATGGTGCAGGGTATAGCCAAAGGAGCTTTCAGAGTTGCTGCAGGTGAGACAGCGGAGGCTGCATCTAAACGAATTATCGCCGCTGGTCTTATCAGAGAGTCTGCTAAGACAGTTACTGGAGAAGGAGCTCTTGCTGCTATCAAGGCTTTCAACAGTCTTACAGCACAACGCATTGGGGCATCAGCAGCTTCGTTCATTCCCGCAGCTACACGTTCTGGTGCTGGAACATATGGTAGCGTATCACTCGCCCTCAAGAAGAAACAACAAGAGCTCAAGCTTACTGATGAAGAGATTCATGATCGTGCTTTAGGTGCTGCTTTGACTAGCGGCATGGTTACTGGTATTATTACCTCTGCCTTCGGCGCATTTGGCAAAGCAGGTGTAGAAGATGCAATGCTACGTGGACTCACCTTCAAAGATGCAAAGGCTCTTTTAGAGTCACTAGCCAATGTCAAAAATCTTAGTGATGATAAGTTTAAAGAGGCAGTCACTAAACAGCTGTCCGTCTCTATCAAAAAGCTAGAAAAATCCTCGAAGACTGGATTCATCAAAGATGCTGTTGACGAAGCACAAGAAGAAGGGCTCGATCAGCTTCTGAACAGTTTCGTTGAAGATGCTGCTACTGATGAGAATACTCCTTTCTTGGAACGACTCAAACAGACTATGTATGCAGCAGCGATGGGGGCTACCTTAGGTGGTGGCATAACACTCACACGCACTGCTTGGAATAAAGTCAACCCATTTAAGAACGAGGCAACTATTGAGCAAGAAGGAATTAATCTGCAACGGCAGTTTTTTATTGATATAACAAAACGCTTGAATGACTCTGGTAGCCCGCTCACTGCTCAAGCAGTAGGTCGACTCCTTACACAACAGGCCCGTTCTCGACCAGCGCCTGCCCGCAAAGCACCTGCCCGCAAAGCACCTGCAGCTACAACACCTGCCGCTACAACACCTGCAGCTACAACACCTGCCGCTACAACACCTGCAGCTACAACACCTGCAGCTACAACACCTGCAGCTACAACACCTGCAGCTACAACACCTGCCGCTACAACACCTGCAGCTACAACACCTGCAGCTACAACACCTGCAGCTACAACACCTGCCGCTACAACACCTGCCGCTACAACACCTGCAGCTACAACACCTGCAGCTACAACACCTGCAGCTACAACACCTGCACCTGTAACGCCAGTAGTTCTATCTACTGAAGCTGAAGAAGCGGTTGCTAAACGAGAGAGTCAAATTGCTTCTCTCTTAGTTCCACTTGTTGGTAGAAAATCTATAGGTAAAAAAGCACAGAGAAAAATTACAAAGCTTAAACAAGAGATCGATTTTATCAGACAGACGGGTAATACTAAAGTTCCTCGCACATTGCCCAAGCCAGTTGCACCAACCCCGACCGTAGAGACACCCGAAGCACAAACGCCAGAGGCGACTACGCTAGAGCAACCATCTGACATCACGGATATCAACGAGCTATTCGTCCGCATTGCAGAGACACCACAAGAAGAAGCTGATCAGCTTATCAACAACGCGATAGCACAATTGGAGGGCAATCAAGATGAACCTACCATTGCTACTATAGGAGCGGACACAATCAGTCTGACGTTCTCACAAGAGCCCGTCACAATTATCCCACAAGTATCTAATGCGGCACAACGTGCGGCAAACGTAGCGGGTATTAATACTGACGAGGCTGCAGCAGACACTGCTCAGCACGTAGCGAGCTTTGACCCAGATGCAGATACGGATGAAGCCTCGACCAAACAGAAGCGCCGTAAGAAAAAAGCAAAGGGTCAACGCAAATCGAAACCAACAGTTGTTCCCGCACCTACGATTGAATTGGATGCACCTCTCGCGAGCTTCGATACAACACCCTTCGGTAAAGGGGAGCAGCTTTCAGCCGAAGAAGAGGCAGAAGCAAATGCTGTAACCAACCTAGCACGCAAGGGATTCCCAGTCCGTTTTGGTAAGGCTCTCAGGTATGGTGCGGTTACTACAAAAAATCTTATAGCAAAGTCCGAATACCTTGCTAAGGCAGTCTACGCTTTTTTCCCACCATTCCAGATCGGAGAGGGCAAATTTGCCTACATAAAAATGTCATCTCGGAAGACTACTTACTTTGATGTAGTCACAAACCAAACGGATGAGGGTGAAATTGCGATGCCCATTGATAAACAAGATCGTGGCATATTCAATAATGACCCTGTAGTCGTGGCAGAAATGCTCGCTCACCGCATACCCGTTTTTATCCCACCATCGATTGATCGTGCATCGATCAACCCAGCCTTTGTAGTCAAAGGCAATTTCGTTGTAGACGTTAGAAAACCTTCGAAAGATGGCAAGCTCATGGAATCGGCGGTAACCTTAATCGACGAAACTACTACAATTGCTGCAGACAATAGTTTGTTCTATAGCTACAGCAAGATTCCCTTTTATCCAGATGGTGTAGAAGGCAAACCGATGCCTTCTGGCACAGCTTCGTTAGACCCACTAACTGGATCACGACGAGGGATTGCTGATACCATGGGTGAGCTCATGAGCAACGTAGGTCTACTAATTAAGAACGATGGTGCAATCAACCGCATCTTGAAATCGTTCAAGAAAGAAGACCTCGACGAAGACTTTAGGGATAACGCAGTTCAAGCGGCAGCAACAGAATTCTTGCTTCTCGCACACCTCCATGAACTGAGAACAGATATTCTTGCCAGTGGCAAACTGACGTCAACATCAGAAGGTTCGAACAATGTATCCATCTTACCGAAAAAGAAAAATGGAGCGATCAAAGCGCTTCAATCGAGACTTAAAGGAGATCTTGATCTAGCGGGAATGGCAAAAGTTCTAGGGCCACTGCTTTCCAAAAAGCGTAAGTCTTCTGCTACCCACACTGATATTGTCATCCAGTTCATCGAAGACATCGTTCTAAATAACAAGGACTTGACTGGTGGGTTTATGCCAGAATTCACGACCGTTCTTCGGCGCACTTCAGACCGTTACTTGCAACAACAGATTGCTCGTAAAGTAAGCGAGCGTAATCGTTCTATGGTATCCCTTAACGAGGAATACTCTACGGGGGCTATTCAAGACCCTAACGAGGCCTTTGATGATCAGACGGGAGGCATCATCGATAATATCGATACGGAGCAATTAAAAAATTCGTCTGTAAGCCTTGGAGGTTCTGACCCTAATTCGCCTCTTTCCGAGCGAGGATTCCATAGTGTTGTCAAAGACACTATTACCCAAGCTACTGATGCGATTGATAATGACCCAGTTCTCCGCGACACCCTGAATGAATTAGCGTTCAATTCGGTGTTCCCCAATGCGGATGCAAATGTAGCAGCCCACGTTAAGGGGATGTCTTCACGCGATCTGATGGCACGAATTGGAACATGGATGACGCTAGGCAACCACGCTAATCGTCCTGATATTCTTGAATTCGTGCAAGAGCTCGAACAAGGTGGATCTGCTGCTGGCATGACACTTAAGAATGCGCTCAAGCTGTCTGCGATTGCAGGGCGCTTCGAGGGCAACCCTCTCGATAACCCTGCTTACGTTGCAGAAGTGCAGCGTATGCTATCCATGACACTAGGAAAAGAGGCTACACTAGGACGTGCGCGTAACTTCATCAAGGAGATGGATACAGCCGTTCGCAGACGTTTGTCTCGCGCTGTGGTAGACATCACCAATAAAGGTTTCTTCCGCCAGCGTAATGCGGCAGATATCTCACGCCTTGGATTGGTTTCTGGTGATCCTGAATCGGTCATTAAAGCTCTCATGGCTATCGCTAAGAGTGACAGCAACCCTTCGCACAAACTAGTAGCTGAACTCCTTCTCGAAGACCAAGCGTTCATCCGCCGAGTAAAGTTTGCATTTGGTTCTAGCCAAGCGCCGATTGCTGGTGAGTATGTGAGACACGCAGATGGAAACCACAGCGTGTTCTTAAATACAGAACGGGGTAATGGATTAGGTCTTGAGAACGTATTTCTCGAAGAATACGTCCATGCGTTCCTGTCGGATACTCTGACGCAACCACTCGAGCTGCTGTCGGACAAACAACGTGCAGCGCGTCTACGATTGGAAGGACTCTACGAACTTGCAAAACAAGCGTATGAGCAACAAAAGAAAGAGCAGGGTGAATCTGGTTACAATGCCTCTCTGGAATCAGGTCTTGAGAATATGGACGAGTTTGTAGCAAACTTCTTGCTCGACCCAGAGTTCCAACATTTCATCAAGATACTACCGACCAAACAAGGTCAGCGTGGTTTCTTCCAGCGCATCGTCGAAGCAATGGTTTCGATGTTCCGCAAGGTATCTGCCAAAGAAGGCACAGCTTATTCCCAAGCGCTAAAGGATATCGTCGACTTGTCCAAGACAACGATCCGTTCCACGGCAGTCCCATTCAACATGCAGGTCGCGACCAACGTAACTCGTGCGTCTAATACATTGGCTGAGACCACCAATACCCCGCGACTGTTTACTTCTGTTGGACAGACTACAACTACACCAGAGGTAGCAACCCCAGAGGGCGTAGCAACAGAAGTAGAAGTAGATGCGGAGGAACAAGCACGGACTGAAACTGATGCAAGTGTTGATACAGCTACCGTTGAAGGCAGCAAGCGCCTACCAACTGAGAAACAAAAAGCTCAGTTCATGCAACTGATGCGGTGGCTTAAGTCACGCATACCTGCAGGAACTAAGGTGGTGTCAGACACTACTATTGACGGTTCGGCCGAAGCTGAAGGCGATGTGATCAGAATTAACCCCGAGGTCTTGATGGCTGAGCTGTATAACTTGGATCCACTAGCACAACGAGGTATCCTTGATTCGATCCTTAACGAAGAGCTGGGACACCACGCATCGTTTGGATCACTCACGCAATCAGAGATTGACGCCATCGTCGATAGCTTATCTGACGCAGCATTTGAAGAAATCGCTAATCAGTATCACGTAAACAATCCGCAGAAAATTGCAGGAGTTTTGGCAAACCTCGCATCGAGTGACCCAGAGGCAGTGCGCCAGCAGAAGCGAGTTCTTGTAGAAGAGAAGTTGCGTATGCGCTTACAGCAAGTGACTCGTGGGTATACCACTGAGGATGATGTAGCGTTCTGGTTGAGCAAACCATCCTTGCTTCGTGTATTGAAACGATACATTGGTGGGGTGCTAAACAGCTATCTCAACCGCAAGAAATTGGGTATGGGCTCTGGTATTATGGATGCCGCTATTTTCTCGATGATGCAAGAGATGCGAGCCATCAACATGGGTTTTGCCAAAACCAATGCATACAGAGCATTGGATACGGATTCCCCTGCCGAGGCTGTTGCAGAGTATCAGCGCATCCTTAACGTCAACATTCTGGATGAGACGGATGAATTGTATGAGGCACAGGACGGACTGATCTCGTTGGCAACTTCTGGATTACCACTGACTACATTTACGAGCCTAATGCAACAAGCAGGACTCCGAGTTATCAATGGCAACGAAATTGTAAATGATGATATGGTGCTTCCGCCAGCTAGTCCAACACGCACAACACAACCTGTTATTACTCAAGGAGAACTTGATTTTAACGGAAATCAAAGTGCGCCTATGGACACACAATGGATAGTTGATACGACTCGTGCAAATATGGGCTCTGTATCTTACAAGATTTCTTTAGGAGAGCTAGAAAGCACACTTGGATTACAACAAGGGCCTATAGAGGCACTAGAAAATCTATTTGCGGGAACTGATATCACTGAGTATGAAAATGATCTGATCGATGCGCTAGATGCTTTTGACACAAATATGGGGTCAAGTATGGATCCACGAATTAGAAGCGCCAATGTAGTAGAGTTGTTATCTACCTATGATCCAGATTCTACAAATTTTGACATAGCTCCTTTTGGAGATGATGGAGAAATTGATGAAGTAAAAGCTCGTCTACTAATCGATGCTATTACCCTAGTAGAAAAAATGAAGCTGCTAAATCTAGACTCTAGCACTCCAATTCCGCTAACGATCCGATACGAGTATGATAGTTCTACTCGTGGGACAGTAGTTAATCAGGACAATGCAAATAGAGCAGCGGGTGTAATGACCGAGCCTATGGCATTCCTTGGTGGTGGCACAGATCTCGAAACACCACCCGAGCTAGCCTTGGATGGAATGCCCTTACTATTTAACCCCGATATGGAATCAGTAACTCTGAATATCCAAGACGTTATTACGGGGTTGGTTCCACGCGAGCAACCTCAAGGTATCATGCCGCTAGATATAGGGGCTGTCAAAGAAACTATCGACGGGTTAAGTATCGACTATGCTGACAAAGTCTTCAAAATGAAGTTAGACCCAGATCCGAAAAAGATCGACGGGTATCTAGTTAATGTTTACCGCGCAGGAGTCTTGGATGCTAACGGTGTCGAAGTAAAACCCTCAGTTGTGTCTATCGAGTTAGATATCAAAGATCAAAACATTATCCACGTAGGTTGGCTGGGAAGAACAGGAGGGACTACCGAAGAGGCTGCAAAAATTCCATTTGCTTCAGCTCTCATGGACGCCCTCGTCACTAACAATGGGATCATTAAAGCTACTTCTATTGTAACAACTGGTGGTGGTGCTGGATTGTCCACTCTGAAAAGGAAATATGGTGTAGCTTACTTAGATAAATTACAGCTCACCTTAGCTGACTTATTGGGAGAAGATGTAATACCTCAGACATTCCCAGCAACTAAAGATAGCGCAAGGTATGGCTTATACTTCTCTTCGTCAGAGATGAATGGATATTACTCATGGCCAGCTATGGGTTTCAAAATGAGAGACGATTCTGAACTAGATGGATTTACAAAAGGATCTAAGCTAGAGCGAAAAACTGAAGAATTTCAAGAAGATATAACGGACTATATCCTTAATTTAAATCAGAAAATTCTAGACTCTAATGATTTGACGCCGACTACAGAACAGCGATTGATGGAATATACGCAAGATTTCATCGAGAAGACCAAGAAAGAAATTGCCGACGAACTAAATGAGTTCGTTGGGTATGCAACTAGACCAGATGGTAAGCCAGATATATTTCAGGCTCTCCATGTGAGTGGAGGAAAACGAGCTGCAGCTCTTTGGAGATTGTATGGCGCTTGGATCGAGTGCAAATTTGATCTAGCACTAGGCAGCGATTCGCTCAAAAGTTATGTTAGCCGCATCTTTACACCGCTTGTAAAAGCTAAGACAGTTAGAATCGAAGAAGTTGATGAGATCATCAAATCATATCGCGAAGCCACAAGTGCTAAAGACATATCCCCTGAGGAACTTCAAGACATCAAAGATGAGCATAACGAGAAGGCATTCGATGCTGGTGTTCCGTTCAAGCTATTTGCAAGCTTCGGACAGAGATCCAGTGCAGCGTCCTCGAACCTTTCGAACGTGGATTTCTCTGATGTAGTAGAACTACTCGAGATGCCAATGTTCGAGTATGGAGCATACAAAGCACAGAAAGGATGGCTTAACATCTTCCGTGGAGACATGAGCCCACCAATTAAGCGCTTGTTCGAACAACGTGAAGAATTCAAACGGGCTGCATCGCAGTTGGTAATCTCCTACAAAGAGAAGATGGACAAACTCGTCATCGTCACTTACGGAGACAAAGCATCTGCAGACTGGGCTCTGATTGCAAAAGCACAAGGGTATGTTGATGGTAACCTCGTGAGTGATGCAACCTATGATGCGATTGAGAAAGCGTATAACAACGAACTTGATCGCATTGCCAACGACCCAGCTCTGACTCCAGCGGACAAGAAGATACAGCGAGCAGCAGCGCGTCAGATGCGAGACCAGAGCATCGATGCAGAAGAAACCAATGCTATCGCTCAAGTGACAATCGAACGTGACAATGCGCTCAATCAAATCCAAGCGCTGAATAGCGATCTTGCCGCGCATATCGTTAGCATGAGAACGCAACTGATCCAACCTGTTCAACAGAAATTGATTGCTGCAGGACTTGACCCGAACATCGGACTCAAGATTGACAAGACGGGTGGTATCTACATCACTCGCGCCTACGCCATGTTCAACGATCCAACTTATGCTGAGCGAGTGCGGACTGATCCACAGTATCAAGCTGTCCGCGATGCGGCGATGCAGTTCTTCACCAAGCAGTTGTTCGACATGTCATTCAGTGAAGCCAAGAGCCAAGGCTTCAATAACGCAGATGCAACACGCATGGCGAACCAAGCAGTGCAAGATGCCAACCGTAAAGCGCCAGCAGGCAGTTCTTACGGGTCTCAAGCCATGGAGGCATTCCTCGCTAGCTACGACCAGAAGATGAGCCCAACACCGCAAACGACGAAGGGACTCAAAGAGATCAAGAAGAACCTGAAGAGACGTAAAGATCTACCGAAGGAAATCCGCGACCTACTCGGTGAGTATGGATCTGAGAGCGGGACTGACCTTATCGTTCGCACGTTCTCGACTGTAGCCATGGTTGCAGCTCAGCAAACATTCCTCAACAATCTTGCGAAGACAGGAACGAGACAGGGATTCATGGTAGATGCTGTGACGTATGCAGCTGACCCAAGTAAGTATCCAGACTACGTGCCAATACGTTCGGGAGGTTCAACCAAGAACGACCCGCTCGCCCACATGTATGCCCCGAAAGATGTCGTCGAATCACTAGGTGCTGCACTCGAAACACGAGTAACCCAACAAACGACAACTGCTCAAGAAGCAGTCAACACTGTTGCGCTGGTAGCACGGCATCTTACAGGCAAAGCTATGGTAGCTAAAACGCTGGGGTCTGTTGGCTTCTACTTACGAAATGTCGTAGGCAACATGGTTTTCTTCGGCCCTTCACAAGGGTTCGTTCGATCAGACAAAATCGCAATGAGAACTGTGGCATTTTCCTACCAGCAACTTAAAGATCCAAATCGTATCAATGCCGCTTTAGCCGAACTGATCGGACTTGGTATCGTCGGAGATGAGATCCAACCAGCTGTGCTCAAGGCTCTGCTGTCTGGTGCAGCCGACAAGGATAGCATGTTAGCATCGCTAGACAAGTTCACATCGGAGCTACCAGTAGTTGGTGCAACTCGAAAAGCATTAGCCTATATCGAACAGAAGGCAACTACGCTGTCAGGTGCTATCGACGCTGCATACAAGATCGAGTATTTCCAACACGAACTAGATACGTTACTTGAGGCACGAGCCAACGATCCATCGGGTAAACTCGCTGGTATGTCGGACTATGACCTTAAGCGCATGGCTGCGGTGAAAGTTAAGATGACAGCACAGTCGGCTAGCCAAGCGCCAGCGTTTGTGCAAGCACTCAATGATTCAACCTTTGGCTTGATGTTCGCTCCGTTCATTCGATTCAAAGCGGAAGTCCCCCGTATTGTATGGAATACATACAAGCTAGGCTTCGAGGAAATCAATAGCGGAAACCCAGTGCTAAAAGCTCGCGGACTCAAGAGGATGACAGGAATGACAACGGTGATCGGCGCTCTATCCATGGCACTACCAGCGTTGGTCTCGAGCTTCTTCGGTGATGTAGGAGACGAAGAGGATGAAGCCCTCCGCAAATCGATGCCCGAGTATCTGAGAAGCCATTCGTTCATCATCTTTAGAGATAGTGATAACCAGCTTAGATCGCTCGACCTAACCTACGTCAACCCCTTCAGCTTGCTAGCAGACCCAATTATGCGGGCGCTACCACACATTAAGGATGGCGAAGTAGGAAGTGCAGCTATGGAAATCATTAAAGGGCTGTTCTTTAATACCTACCTCGACGATCAGATCTTGGCAGGTAACCTCGCTGACATCGCAGAAAACAAGGACAGCACTACGAATCAGAGTATTTACATTAATGGAGTAGACGAACCGTCTGAGATCATCACTAAGATGGCATCCTACGTATTCAGTAAAACATACACACCCCGTATCGTGCAGGATGTCATGGACTCTGTGAACGCTATGGACGGTAACTATGTCGGTGAGCGCAACGCACCACTCGCACAATTGTTCGATGGAATGAAACCAGTGAAGATTCACGACATCGATCTAGAAGCACAACATCGCCGATTCCTCTATGACCACGCCGAAAGGTTCTCGCAATTGAAGCGTGAGAAATATGCGCTGCTGCGTAAGCAAGCTATATCTCCTGACGAGATCGATGAAATCTACGACCGTGAGTTTACAGGACGCCGATCCCTGAACCAAGAGCTACTCAGTGTTGTCCGTGGATTCGAACGATTGGGTCTCAACCCGCAGTATCAGTATAACACGATGAAGTCGGCGGGAATTGGTAAAGATAAAGCGAGACTCCTATTCCAAGGAATTATGGATCGACCAGACATCGAAAAAGACTTCGCAGAGAAGCTCATCCAAAACCAACAACAAGACAGGTTGGACACCCTGATCCAAGTCCGAAACAGATACAACCGCTATGTCTTCATCGAAGATCCCAAAACCAAGTAACCATTATGCCAGACAATTTCCAAGCATCAGTAGAGCGTAGAATAAAAGCAGCAGGAGTAGCTGGGGTTAACCAACCCAAAGCTACCCCGAAGCACCCGACCAAAAGCCACATTGTAGTGGCTAAGGATGGGTCGCAGGTAAAGACAATCAGATTCGGTGAGCAGGGTGCGGAGACCGCTGGCAAACCGAAGGCTGGTGAATCGGAGCGTATGAAAAATAAACGCGCATCATTTAAAGCACGTCATGCGAAGAACATATCCAAGGGTAAACTTTCTGCGGCATATTGGGCTAACCGAGAAAAATGGTAGACATACATTCTAAAAGCTGCACAAAGTGCAAAGTGACCAAACCACTTTCTAATTTTAGAAGTCGGGGTGGTCACTTAGCGCATCTACTCAAAAGCCAGTGCAACAGCTGTCTCTATGATGCCCATGTGAAATGGGTGCAGAAAAATAAGGGGCAAGCAAAAAAGCCAAAGAATCGAAATCCTTTGACTTTAGCTAGGCATTGTAGCCGCAGGGGCATAACGCTGAAGAGGCTTATGGAACTGTATGAGGAACAAAATGGCAAGTGCCCTATATGTGAAATAGAGATAGAGCTTATGAGTAGTGCCCTCGATCACAACCATACCACGGGAGAGTTTAGAGGGCTGCTTTGTAACAAGTGCAACAGGGCACTCGGTATGTTTTTGGATAGCGAAGTTGTCTTGCTACGGGCAGCCCAATACCTAAAGCGTAAAGGAAGCTATGCGACTGATCAGGTTTCAGAAGCTTCTTCCACTTTGTAGTTGGCATGGTCGAAAAGTTTTTGCCAGTCGTCGCGGTTAGAGGTAGCATCTTGGTAGGCTTCGCGCAGGATTTGAGCTTGTGTGATTACATCTATACGCTGCCAGTTCATAATGAGACAGCGGACGATTGCAAACGTGCTGCCAGTATTGCGATTGTGCGCGTATCGCGCAGCGAATACAAGTGCGGTGTTTTCTAGCCGTTGGTATGGTTCTGTGTTCATTTTGTTTTGGTTCGTCATTAGGCCCAAGCGGCAAGTGAGTGTTTGAATGGTTGACCCTCGATGTTCTCGACACACGCGAGCATGTCGGCGACTAGGAGGCGAGTCTCTTGCTGCGCGTCTGCCTTCAGGCGTAGGCTGCACAGGTGCATGAACGCATGGAAGCTGCCCGTCCAGATGAACTTGGTCATCAGGCACAGGGGGAGGTGGCATCGGGCTTGCTCCTTGGACACGCCGAAATCCATCATCATATCGTAAATCCTCTTGGATTCATTGATGAGCTTCTGCACATCTTCAATGAAGAGATCATTCACGATGTTACTCACGTTGCCTGCACTGCCTTGCTTCGAGTCTTTCGACTGCAAGCGATACTGGGTTGGTGCATCATACTCGTCTGAGAAGTCCACATACCTACCGCTGATACTGTTGCGAGCCCAACCAATCTGGTGGGTGAACAACTGTCTCTCGACGTAGATGGGACACTCGATTCTAAACTGCAACTGTGGGTGTCTGAACGGTGTCGTGTGCTTGTGCTGTGCAAGGTATCGCAAGAGCTTGGCATCTTTGTCACCGAACTCTGCGACCTCTTTATCGTAGCTGACTCGGGCTACATTGGCGACCATCAGGTCGTCACCGAAGTGGGATAGTAATTCTACTTTCATTTTTCCCATAGGTTAAGTGTTCTCAAAAAAGCCTCGGCGCGTTGGGCTGCGGTTGCGTGGAGACACCCTTTGACTGGATTTATCATTTTTTCAAGATAATCTCCGTATTCTTCCCATTGCTTATCCGTCAGCACCTTCTCCGCCTCATGCATCGCGTTCAGGTCGTTGAGGTAGTCGGGGAGACACGCTGACGTTCCGAGTACAATGCCACCTCCAAGTTCTAGCCAATGTGATTTATCAAATCCACAAGCTTCTGCTATTCTGATTCGTTGTAGTTCTGGTTTCATAGTTCTTCCTCCCATTTTCCGATTGTGCGCAAGAAAGCCTTGGCGCGTTGCGCTGCTGTTGCAAAGGTGTTAGATTCACACTCCGATACAGGTAGGTTGAAAAGGCAATTAACGTATGACCTTCGTTGCTGTGCTGTCAGAATCTTCTCCGCTTCGTGCATCGCGTTGAGATCGTTGAGGTAGTCTGGAGGTGATCCAGAAACACCATCAACAAAGTCGATACCCCATAGCCCAAATTGATTGCAATGCCAACCACACGCTTCCGCGATGGCGATTCTTTGTTGTTCTGGTTTCATATTATGTATTATAGTGGTTGTGAAAATGCTGGGATAAATACTACGTCCTGCGGCAGGCCGAGAACCTTGTCTGCATTGACGATATGAGCGGCTATGTCTTGCGATTCAGCGACTCCCGATTCACTAAGCAGGATAAGGGAATCATCTCGGCAATCGCGCAAAGCTTTTTTCAGCGCGGCTACCTGTCGTTCTAAGTCGCACACTCGCTGTGCCTGTTGGTTCGAATAAGCGTTGGCAGCCTTACGGAATTTCTTCCAGAAGGATGCGTGTTGTTGGGAGCTCATTCCCGCAGTAAACTCGGAGACGAATCCCGAGACATTTTTTGGTAGATTAGTTTGCATGTGGTTCAGTTGATTTGGATTTGTTAGATAGGGCTAGCTCGTAGAACTTGTTGAAGGCATCATCGATGTTAGAGAACGACCACCCTTTGCTACCCCACTGCTCGTTCGACGGTGGGTATTCAGCGGGTGGGAAGTTAACGCCTGCGATCTCTCGACCGTTGTGCGACTGTATCAGGATCACTTCGTATTGTGATCTATGTTGGAACAGTCCAACATCTGATTGCCTAGTGACGAGCTCCCATTGGAAGCCGTTCTTCTTATATTGTGCTAATGGTTTTGGTGTATTCATTTATTAGGATTTATGTTTAGGATTGAGGTTAGTATGTTCTCGCCCATCGGGGTTAGTTTAATACGGTTGTAGTCAGGAGATCCCTTGACCATAGACACTCGCTGAATCATGTTACCGAGGACTTTGAATGTCTGGACTAGGGATCTGATGCCGAGAATCTCCTTGAGCTTCTTCGTGGTTATTGACTTGGCATCATCTGAGCGCGAGTAGATTGCTGCCAGCACCGCAGCTTCGTTGATGCTAAGCCCGATAGCGTTGAGGTTGCCAGCAAGTTTGGTTATGAAATAGAGTTTGTTCATTGTTTTCCTCCTTTCACTGCGGCTAGGGCTTTGTGAGCGAGTTCAACTTCGGCATCAAAACCATGTGATCGGTAATCAAAAGTGCCTCCTGTTGGATTTCCGTTCATAAAAACGGAAGTGTAACGCACTCTGCTTAGAAAAAGCTCCAAAGCCTCCTCCAGCGTGTCGCGTTCTGCGATAATCACATCTCTGTGCGCTAGTGCCATGTCAGCAAGTCTGCGCTGGTTAGCAGCATCCTCCCGCGCCTCGGTAAGCTCGCGTTCGAGTTGCTCAATGCGTTGCGAAGCTTCTTTGTAATGAGAGTGGCGTTGTGCTATGTCGATTGGACTGTCACACCATAGGTTAGGAGGCATATTTAATACGCCATGTAACATCAAATCACTCATGGCT
>Ga0247723_1000125_pt1 | contig 47942 bp, 52 predicted proteins | sample MSEWelMarce5H_FC_FD_189079 | JGI IMG/M metagenome (GOLD analysis project Ga0247723, IMG submission 189079) | Subsurface sediment microbial communities from gas well in West Virginia, United States - MSEEL Well Study Marcellus 5H_FC | ecosystem: Environmental > Terrestrial > Deep subsurface >...
CCCTGGAGGTGGCAACAGGCGAAAGATTTTCTGTCTCAACCGGGACAGGAATAAACCCCAATCCGCGTTCATAAGGAGCAATCATGGTAGCAATCAGCCTACACAAACAGATGGCCATGGGTAAAGGTTACCCAAAAGCCAAGAAGATCGCTAGCGATCCTTCACCAACACCTGGTTTGCCAGATGCAAACTACAAGACCATGGCCAAGATGAAGACCGAAAAGGTCACAGGCGAAGGCGGCGGCAATGGCGGCACAAACAGCCAGCGCGGAAAAGGTCCTAACCAGATCTCCACCGTCATGGGTGGACGCCGCTAAGTGTTAGCAAAAATCATCACGACAATCCGAGCCGAGCAGCAGGCACTGGCCGTTGAGGCCATCAGGGTGCAGACAGCAGAAGGCAAGGACATCAGCTTTGAATATGGAAAACGTCAGGGCGTCTACGCCGGCCTTGACCGAGCCGTCCAGCTGATTGAGCGGATCTATCGTGATATTGAGAATGATAGTCGAGATCTTTAACCCCAGCATACGGAGAAGCGAATGCTACTTGAAACCCCCATGTCCTTCAACTACGCCTCATTAGACGAGGCCTTCCCAACAGTAGACTGCGGTCACGAACCCCTGGGTTCACGCGTGATCGTACAAGTCCGCAAAGCCAAGAATCAAACGGCTGGCGGTATCTACATCCCGGAAGAAGCAAGAAAGACAGAAGCCAGCAATACACAGATTGCCAAAGTTGTGGCAGTTGGCTGCTTGGCTTACAAGAATCGAAACACTATGGAACCGTGGCCCGAAGGTTCGTGGTGTGAAGTTGGTGCCTACGTCCGTGCACCTAAATACGGAGGAGATCGTTGGACTGTAAGGTCTGGCGACGAGGAGATCGAATTTGTGATGTTCAATGACCTAGACATTCTTGCCAAGGTTACTGGAGATCCCACTGCGATCAGAGCATTCATCTAACTGCTGAAAGGAGCAGGTCATGGCTGGAGAAACACTACTCATCGAAGATGATGAAGATCAAAAAGGCGGCAAGCCTCAGGAAGTCGAGTTTGTTCCTGTAACCACCAAACAAGGTGACGACCAGGGCGAAGACGACGATGATGAACGCCAAGAGGACTCGCGTCTCTCAGAAGATAACGAGGAACGTGAAGACATACGACGCAAACGCCGCGAGGAGAAAGCAGATCGCGCAGCGCGTAGAAAGCAGGCTATTGAGCGAGATAAGACCGAGCTCAACTTCCTGAGGCAGCGGAATGAGGCGCTAGAAAAGCGCGTGTTCCAAGTCGAGAAGACGACCGTGGCCAATACCATCTCTGGCATTGATGCTAGGATTGCCGACACCGTGTCAGAAGTCCGGGCAGCTGAACGCATCATGGCTCATGCCATTGAGGCGGGTAACGGAGAAGATGCAGCCAAGGCTCTTCGTATCCGTGACGAGGCCATGAAGAAGGTGCAGCAGCTTCAGATGCATAAGCATCAACACAACGAGGCCGCGCAGCAAATTCATCAACAGGCTCAACCCCAGGCACCTGGTCCTGACCCCGACATCGCGAGCTTTGCTCAAGACTGGGTGTCAAAGAACAGCTGGTACGATCCCAATGGAAAAGACGAAGCTTCAAAAATTGTGCTGGCAATCGATCAGTCGCTCGTAGAATCTGGCTATAATCCAAAAACAGAGGCATATTGGCGCGAGCTAGACAAGCGAGTGGCCAAACGATTGCCCGAGGCTAAAGGAAGCGGTAACTATGACGACAGTCAAGATGAAGATCGCCGCGGACAACGTAGAGGTCCGCCAGTTGGTTCCAGCAGGGATCAGGCCCCGCAGTCTACTCGCCGTGAAGTATACATCTCCCCAGAACGAAAGCAAGCTATGACTGATGCTGGAGTTTGGGAAGACCCCGTCCTACGCCAACGCTACTTGAAACAGTATGCGAAGTGGGACCGTGAAAACAATTCAACTCGCTGAAAGGAGTGAGGAAAATGACTGATGAACGTTTAAAAAAATCCCCTGATCTTGTCCGCCAATCACGTGGAGCCACAGACCGCAATGTGACTGAAGACCGTGCTATTAGCGACGAAGATCGTGTTGAGATGTTTAGATCTCAATTTTTCCAAGACGCATTGCCAGATCTGCCAAAGATCCCTGGCTTTCACACATGTTGGTTGACCACCACTAACCCCCGCGACTCCATTCAGCAACGGATCCGGTTGGGTTATCAACCTATTAAAGCCGAAGACGTGCCTGGCTGGGAATATGTTTCCATCAAGTCGGGTGAATGGCAAGGGTTTATTGGTGTCAACGAGATGCTTGCATTCAAGCTGCCTATGTCTCTCTATTCACGATTCATGCAAGAAGCTCACCATGACGCTCCTGCACGTGAGGATGAGAAGCTTACAGCCATCTTGGACGGCATTAAAGAAGCTGCAGCAGCTGCAGGCGGACGTGTGATTGAAGGTGATGGTATTCAGGCATTGCGCGAAAACCCTGGTCGAGCTAAATTTGAAGAGCTTTGACCAATCCACCAATTCTCTTTTGAGGAAAAGCAAACATGTCTACTACTAGCACACCGTTTGGCTTCCAGCCCGTTTACCACGCAAGTGGTTTCGTGCGCCCGGCAGCCTTCACGCTGGCGGACAACGCTGCAGTTACCTTGTTGCAATACCAACCTGTGGCGATTAACACGTCCACTGGTGTTGTAACTCCGGCAACTGTTGGCGATGCCTTCGTCGGTACTTTCATGGGTGTTGAATTCACCGATGGCGATGGTCGCCGTCGTGTTTCCAACAAGTTCCTTGCGAACACCCCTGCAACTGAGGTGACCGCGTACATCACGCGCGACCCTGCTATCGTTTATCAGATCCAAGCCAATGGCTCTGTAAACATTAGCAACATTGGCAACCAATACAACTTTGGTTCAATCACTGCCGGTTCTACCGTCATTGGTTTGAGCACATGCGTGTTGGACACAGCCTCTGTTGTTGCTTCAGGCAGCACTGCCCAAATGCGCGTGATCGGAATTACCCCCGGTCCCGATAATGCATGGGGTGATGCTTATACGATTGTCCAAGTTCAGATCTCTGAGCATCAGGACGTTGCCACCATCAACGCTTACTAAGGAGCTAAAAAATGGCTGTCCCAATGCGCAGTACGGACTTTCGGTCCATTGTCGAACCCATTTTGAACGAAGAGTTCGATGGCTTATATAACCAGCGCGCTGATGAGTGGAAACAAGTTTTCACTGAGCGTAACGGTATCCCACGTAACTACCACGAAGAGCCCGTCTTGTACGGTTTCGGAGCGGCTCCTGAGTTGCCTGACGGCATGCCAGTGACCTACCAATCTGGTGGCGTCCTGTTCAATGCACGTTACGTCTACAAGGTCTACGGTCTGGCTTTTGCCTTGACCAAGGTCCTCGTGGAAGACGGCGACCACATCTCTATCGGTCAGACTTACGCCAAACACTTGGCACAGTCCCTGATTGAGACGAAAGAAACTTTGTGTGCCAACATCCTGAACCGCGCCTTCAACAGCGCGTATGCAGGCGGTGACGGCGTGTCGTTGGTTAACTCAGCACACCCTATCGCCTCAGGCACATTCAGCAACGTGTTGACCACAGCGGCTAACTTGTCGCAAACATCTCTTGAGCAGATGCTCATTCAGATCCGCAACGCCATTGACAACAATGGTAAGCGTATCCGTTTGACTCCTACCAAGTTGGTGTTGAGCCCAAGCAACGTGTTCCAAGGTGAAGTGCTGTTGAAGTCCGTCCTGCGCGCAGGTACTGGCAACAACGACATCAACCCAATCAACTCGATGGGCATGATCGACGGCGGCCAAGCTAACTTGTCACGTTTGACTTCAACTACCGCTTGGTGGGTGCAGACAGACGCTAAGGTCGGCTTGCAGTTGATGATGCGTCGTAAGCTTGAGAAGAGCATGGAAGGTGATTTCGAAACCGACTCTATGCGCTACAAAGCAACCGAGCGTTACATCCCAGGTTGGACTGACCCACGTACCATCTACGGTACAGCAGGTCTGTAAACAAGAAGGGGGCGAAAGTCCCCTTCTTTTCATTTTTTAATTTGTCAAGCTTTTCAAGGAGAAGACACCATGCCTCAGTATTCAGACGACCTCTTTTTAGGTTCCTCACAAACATTCATGGGCACTGGCTTGCGCAACGCCAGTTCCACTTTCACTGGTAGCATCTCTACCACCACCCTCACCGTGACAGCTATGTTGTCAGGTGACCCTTTGATCATTGGCCAATACGTCGATGGTTCAGGCGTAACCAACGGCACCTACATCACCGCTTTTGTTAGCGGAAACGGCGGCACAGGTACCTACACCGTCAACACTTCCCAGTCGGCCAGCAGCACCACCATGTTTGCCAACGGCAACGCCCTGCTCGGTGATCCTGCTCCAATGGACCGCGGTGTTGGCCCCTTGGGTCGCATCTACGTTTGGGACACTATTCCTCAAGCCCTGGTTGCAAACAACATTGCCGCTTCACAAACTCCAGCAGCTGCCGGTTCTTTGACCTTGACTGCCGGTACTTCAGTGAAGTCTACCACCAATGCAGCGGCTATCTCCGTGCTTCAACTTGACGTGCCTCGTGCAGTTAAAGTGACAACTTCTACTGCCGCTGTTGCTACCTTGTCTACCGTTGTGATTGCAGGTACAGGTGGTCAAATTACTTTTGCTTCGCAAGCAGGTTTGGTTACTGGTCAACGTTTGACTATCTCTGGTACTTTGGGTGGCACAGGCACAATCACTGGCTACACAGACCCAACAACCTACATCTTGACCGCTGTGACAGCTACATCAGCTACCCTGACCACTACGGCAGGTGCAGCAGTTGTGACAACCGCTGGTACACCAACAGGCCTGACTTACACCTTGGGCGTGGCTCCCGCCACCATCACCGTGTCAGGCTACGACTACTACGGCCAAGCCATGAGCGAAGCAATTACGTCTAGCGCAGCGGTTAGCACAGCTGTGAATGGCAAGAAAGCTTTCTACCAGATCAGCGGCATCACAACATCTGGCGCAACAGGAACAGCCATAACTGTTGGAACTACTGACATCCTTGGCATCCCAGTGCGGGTGACCAACGCAGCGTACATCGCCAGCGTGAAGACTAACAGCACACTTGCACAAGATACCGGCACGTTTGTTGCCGCTGCCACAGCTACTGCTACCACTACCACAGGCGACGTTCGTGGAACCTACGTTCCAGGCACTGCGTCTGACGGTATCAATCGCACTGTGATGGGCATCTTGTTGCCTGCAATCGCTGTTGGACCTAACTCAACCCGCGTTGGCGCTCTTGGCGTAACTCAGGCCTAATTAACCAGGGGGCTTCGGCCCCCATCCTTAATGGGAGATTGATATGGCTGATGCAGTCACAAGCCAAACGCTTATTGATGGTGAGCGTTTGGTCATCATGAAATTCACCAACATCAGTGACGGCACGGGCGAGTCTGCTGTATTAAAGGTAGATGTTTCTGCACTAGCAGCAAGCGCAACAGGAGCGGTCTGCGATAGGGTTACGGTTACCAAAATTTACATTTCTACTCATGGCATGGAAGTCAGAATGCTTTGGGACGCCACAACAGATGTGCCGTTTTTTCTATCAGCGCCCAATGCTACCCAAACGCTTGACATGAGCGCTTTTGGTGGTATTACTAACAACGGCGGTGCTGGAGTTACTGGCGACATTATGTTTAGCACGGCTGATGCTTCTTCTGGTGACACCTACTGGTGTATCTTGGAGATGGTCAAGGGTTACGCATAATGGCAAACCTAAAGATCACGGACTTACCTGCAGGCACCACGCTTGTTGGCACAGAGCAGTTTGAGTCGGTCCAGTCCGCCTCTTCTGTCAAGCTGACTGCTGACCAGATCAAGGCCTTTGCCAATTCCGTTCCAACCTTGCTGGTTGAGACGGCCAACACCAACACACCGGCCACTGCTGCAACTTTAAGTCATCAGACTTCAGGTACTGCCGCAGTCGGCATTGGAACCCGTCTTGCTTTCCAGTGCGAGACATCGGCTAGTAACACAGAGATTGGCGCTTTGCTTTCGGCAGTAAGCACAAATGTAGGCTCCGGCACAGAAGCTTTCAACTTGCAAGTCTTGTTGATGGCAGCAGGTGCAGCAGCAACAGCGGTTGCTACATTCAACAGCAACGGCAATTTTGGCGTCACCGGCAACACCATCAACCTCCCCAACACTAGGACCCCTGCTTCGGCATCAGCTCCTGGTACAACAGGAGACATTTGCTGGGACACCAGTTACATCTACGTGTGCGTGGCGACTGACACGTGGAAACGTGTGGCGATTGCAACATGGTAAACGATCACAAGTTTGGTAAAGGCGGAGGCACTTTGTTTGTAGCAAAGGGCGGAGCCGTCTGGGCGCGCAAAGAGGGACAAAATCCCAAAGGCGGCTTAAACCAAAAAGGTCGTGATGCCTACAACAGCAAGACAGGCGGCAATTTAAAGCCACCGGTCTCTGCCAAGCAAGCTGCAAAGAGCCCCAAGGCTGCAGGACGTCGTGACAGTTTTTGTGCGCGAATGTCAGGCATGCCTGGTCCAATGAAAGACGACAAAGGCCGACCAACCAGGAAAGCCCTTGCCCTTAACAAGTGGGACTGCTGATATGATAGGAAAGAAAATGGCCTTCGCAAAAGGGGGCAAAGTAAAAGCACCTTGGGATAAGCCAAGGCCAAAAGACCTGCCAAAGCCTAAAAAGCTGTCGTCTTCTGCCAAGTCAAGTGCTAAGGCAGCCGCCGCAGCAGCCGGACGCCCCTATCCCAACCTTGTAGATAACATGCGGGCAGCCGCAAAAAGGAAATAACATGGGAAAAAATATCAAATATGGGGAATTTACGTTCCCTGCGTCGCCTGTCCGTCCAACTGGTCGTGCAGTATCCACTGCAAAGTCAACAAAAGGCATCCCTAAGGCCATGTATGACGCTCCGCATGCCATGAAAGATGGCGGATATGCTAAAGGTGGTCCAAAAGTCAAGCCAAAACGTGAACCAGAAGCCATGGTCCGCAAGGAAGTGGCTCTTTTGCGTAAGTCTGGCGCCCCAAAGGCCCTGATAAGCCACGAAGTGCGCGAAATGTCCGGTGAGATGGACACTCCGGCCACAAAAAAGGCTGAAGTGGGCATGATGCGCAAGGCAAAAGCGCCTCTGACCATGCTCAAGCATGAGATGGAAGAGCCTACAGGCATGAAAAAGGGCGGAATGGCTGGCTGCTATGCTGAAGGCGGTCAATATGCTGCAGGTACTCGCTCCAAGATGGATGCCGAAGGCAAGGCCGGGAACAAATTGGCCAAAAAGTTTGGTACCGAGAGCCAAAAATACGCAAAAGGCGGGGCTGTTGAAGCAAAGCTTGAAAAGCACGCCAATATGCCTGCTGGCAAGGCCCACGGTCCAGGAGCCGGAAACAAGCTTGCCAAGGGTGGCGTGCCAACGTTCTCAAAAGTTCCAAAATTTGGCAAGATGAAGTAAAATAAAGGCAATCCCCCTGGGTCTGCCATTGACGGCATGCCGCAACTCAACAAATAGGAGCAGATCCGGTGGCAGTTTCAGGCACAGTCAGCATGACGGTTTTCAATACGCGTAAGGTCATTGACCACGCGTATCGTCGCTGCCGTATTCCTCCTGAAGGCATCTCATCGGAGCAAATTGATTTTGCTCTTGACACGCTCTATCTTGTGCTCAGCATGTTGGCCAATCGTGGCCTTCAGCTGTGGTGCATTGAGCGATACTTGATGCCTCTCTATCAGGCTCAAGGCTTGATCACCATGCCTAATGGCATCGTTGACATTCTCAACACTAACTTGCGCACCATTGAGGTTGTGAATGAGAACACGACAGACACAACCACCTCAACTACTTACACAACGATTTTTCCAACGGAAACGCAAGTTACGGTTGTTGGCATTGAGTGGTCAGGAGCATCGACTGCCTATGCGCTAGAGACCTCAACAAACGGTACCACCTGGACCACCGTATCAACCCAGAGCAATCCAAATACGGTTGCCAATGAGGTTACATGGGTTGACATTCAAGGGTCCCTAGCGACCACCTATTTCAGGGTAAGAGCCACAACAGGCGTACTTAATCAAACACAGGTGATCATGGCCAACACGCCAAACGAGATCCCTATGGCGCGTCTGAACCGCGACGATTACGTCAATTTGCCAAACAAGACGTTTGAAGGTCGTCCATTGCAATTCTGGTGCGATCGCCAACTCAACAACCCAGTGCTCTACTTGTGGCCTGTACCATCAGCGCAGTTTGTCACGGCCCAAGTGGTTGTATGGGTCAAGCGGTACATCATGGACGTCGGCACAATGACGCAAGAGATTGAGGTGCCACAACGCTGGTATGACTCAATTGTCTACGTCTTGGCGGCACGCTTGGCTGAAGAGACTCCGACGGTGGACCCCCAGATGATTGCCATCTTAGACCAGAAAGCGCAACGCTCCCTGCTTGAGGCAGAGAACGAAGAACGCGATGACTCGCCAATCTACTTGACTCCTAACATTGCGGTGTACACACGATGAGTGTCTGGCTAGATACCCGCGGACGCAGCACATTGGGCATTGGCCTGTGCGCCCGTTGCAGCCGCAAGATGAGCCTTGACCAGTTGTTTTCAGATCCAAATTCTCCCGGGTTGAGAGTCTGCAAAGAAGACTTAGACGAGCTTGATCCCTATCGCTTGCCTCCTCGTCAGCCCGACAACATTACCTTGCCATTTGTGAGGCCTGATTTGCCACTTACCACTAACCCAGCGGGCATTGTGACTGAGGACGACAACAGCTTCATTATCGGCACAAATGACGAGTACATGATACCATGACAGTACCATCAAACCTTGTACCAACGTCGATTACGCAGCTTCCAGTTGCGCCAAACCCGACTTCGTCGGCGACAATGATCTGCGTGATTCAGGGGATCACTTACCAGGTTCCGTTCATTGACTTGCAGTCAACTGTTTCGGTCCCTGCTTCTCGCCTGATCAGCACAGGCGGCGGCCTACAAGGCGGCGGCGATCTTTCCCAAGACCGTACCTTGAGCATTGCAGACGGCGGCGTAACTAATGCCAAGCTAGCAGATAACGGGGTCGTTGCTGGTACGTATGGCTCTGGCTCGCTTATTCCCGTAATCACAATAGATGCTAAGGGCCTTGTCACAAATGTCTCTACGACAGCCCTAGTCATCTCTGGGTATGTTCCTGATACCAGGCAGATCATTGCAGGCAGCGGTTTGACTGGTGGCGGTAACTTGCAGGCTGATCGGACGCTTGCTGTTAACTTTTCGACAGCTTCGCCATTAGCCCTTGGGACAGCTTCGGAAGGATCTGCTGCAGCATCTTCTCGTGGAGATCACGTTCACCCCGCGCTAAACTTTGCAAACCTGACTGAATATACTGGCTTGCTGCCATTGACACGCGGCGGAACCGGTATGCAAGTCAATAGCTTGACTGCCGGAGCCATCTGGTATAACGATGGCAGCAATGGTTTCTTGCAGACTGTCCAGGGATCAAGTGGCCAAGTCTTGGTCTCGGGAGGCGCCTCTGCTCCAACTTGGGGCTCTGCCCTGGTTGTGTCTGCCCAGCCAGCCAATTACGTATATGCCGGCCCAACGTCTGGTGCTGCGGCTACAACGTCCTTCCGTTTGCTCGTAAATGACGACATTCCAAGCTTGCTGACAGGCAAGTCGATGAGCGGGGCAACAAACACTTTTAGCAGCATCCCCAACGCTGCTCTGACCAATTCGTCAGTCACGTTTAACGGTACGACAGTCGCCTTGGGCGGATCAGGCACCATCACGGCAACGGCAACGGCTGCCTTGACAATTGGAACCGGCTTGTCTGGCACAAGCTACAACGGCTCAACTGCCGTGACGATTGCAATTGACGCAACTGTTGCAACCCTGACGGGTTCTCAGACCCTGACTAACAAGACAATCAGCGGCAGCAATAACACGCTTAGCAACATTGCAAATGCCTCGTTGACAAATAGCTCGGTCACGGTGGGCACTACGGCAATTGCTCTTGGGGGCTCTTCATTGACCCTCGGCGGTTTGACTTCAGTGGCCGTGACGCAAGACCCAACGTCTGCCTTGCAATTGGCAACCAAGCAGTATGTAGACGCGGTGGCTGAAGGTCTTCACATTCACGCCTCTTGTGCTGCAGCTACAACAGGGACGCTTGCCTCAATCACTGGTGGCACGGTTACATACAGCAATGGTACGGATGGAGTCGGAGCCACCCTTACCTTGTCTGTTGCCTTGACTGTTTTGGATGGCTATACGTTGCTCAATGGCGACCGTGTAGTAGTAAAGAACGAAGTTGCTACGGCTAACAACGGCATCTACACCTGGGCAACTGGCGGCACGGTCTTAACCAGGGCAACAGACTTTGACACGGCTGCCGAGATGGCAAGCGGTGACTTTACGTTTGTGTCCAACGGTACTTTGTACGGAAATACGGGATGGGTTCAGACTAGCCCGGTCACGGTTGTTGGTGCAAGCCCGGTCACTTGGATTCAGTTCTCAGGAGCAGGTACTTACACTGCTGGCACGGGCCTGACCCTGACCGGTACGTCGTTTAGCCTGACAGAGCCTGTCACGGCAATTTTAGGTGGCACTGGACAGACGTCCTATGCCGTTGGCGACTTGCTCTACGCCTCAACCACAACAGCCCTGAGTAAGTTGGCTGATGTTGCAACTGGTAACGCCTTGATCTCTGGAGGCGTGTCTACTGCTCCTGCATGGGGCAAGATTGGATTGACGACTCACGTGAGCGGGACGTTACCAATTGCAAATGGTGGTACAAATGCCACAACAACTCCAACGTCTGGAGCAGTGTCTTATGGCACTGGAACAGCTTATGGCTTTAGCGCTGCCGGTACATCTGGCGACTTTTTGATCTCAGGTGGTACCGGTTCACCTACCTGGACTAGTACAATCTCTGGAGGAACTTACGCATGACAACAATTCTGACTAAGAAAAAGGACACGGCAGGGGCTCCGGTCGCCGGCGACCTGACCAATTCTGCTGGAGGCGCTGAGCTTGCTGTCAACACGGCAACCAAGCGTCTTTATACCAAGGACAGTAGCGGCAACGTCGTTGAGATTGGTACCAATCCAAGCTCGCTTGATGTCCCCGTAGTCATCTCAGGCACGACCACTTCAGCAGCCTTACGTATCACACAGCTTGGTACTGGCAATGCTTTGTTGGTTGAGGATTCAAGTAATCCTGATTCAACACCGTTTGTGATTGACGCAAGTGGTAATGTTTTAGTGGGCTTAACCACTGCCAGAAGTTCTTTTACTGGAGGAACTGTAACCCCAAACGTTCAAATAGAACAGGTCAATGGCGGAAGACTTTCTATTACTAGGGACTCGGCAACTGGTGGCGCAGATTTGTTCTTGGCAAGAACAAGGGGTGCGGCGCTTGGTGACGTAACAGTTGTTCAAAGCGGCGACAGAATGGGCGGCATTTATTTTGCAGGCGCTGATGGAACAAATCTTATAACAGGCGCATCTATAGATGGGTGGGTAGACGGCACTCCCGGTACAAACGATATGCCCGGACGTTTGGTGTTCAGCACCACTGCTGACGGAGCAAGTACTCCTACTGAACGCATGCGTATCGACTCCAGCGGTAATGTGGGTATTGGCTCTACTAGTCCTGTCACCAAATTGGAAATTTCTGGCACTACAAACCAGACATGGAGCGTGACCGCTTCTATTTCTGGAACAACTTTAGATGTGACGATAGTTTCAAGCGGAACAATTGCCGTTGGCGATTTAATATTTGGCTTGAACGTACAGCCCGGCACTCGCATCACTGCGCTTGGTACTGGCGCTGGCGGTATAGGCACATATACGGTAAGCGTTTCACAAACTGTTGCGTCAGGCACTGTTGCGGGAACGACATCTTATGCAAGCAACATCATTCGTATCACCAACACTGATACATCTATTACTATCAACGACCAGCCAGAAGGTATTTTGCAGTTTTTTGGCTCGGATGCAACAACGCCTACTGCTGGCGTGTCTTCATATATTGCCTCAGTTGCAGAGTCAAGCAGTCCTGATAGCGCACTTGTGCTTGGTACTCGTAACAACACAGGCGGTGGGGTAGATGCTAACGAGCGGATGCGTATTAACTCCGCTGGTAATGTGGGTATTGGCACAAATGCTCCCACCAGAAGACTTTCTGTTTATGGAGAGAATGCAACTGCGCTTCTTGCGGACAGCGGAACAGACAACACAGTTGCAACTTTTAACAGTGCAAACGCACAAGCCAACTTAGACATTACAGGAAGTGGTGCTAGATTTAGGATTGGCGCATCGGGAAGCGGTGAGTTCTTCTTATCAACTGGGACAACAAGCACATACACAGAACGTATGCGTATCGACTCCTCTGGTAATGTGGGGATTGGTACGAGTTCACCTACGGCTGGGGTTAGCTTTAATACAAATACTCGTATTTTGGGGATTGCTGGTAGCGCAGGAGCATCAGCATTATCTTACGGAGCAATAGCACTTCAAAACAACAGAGCAACTGCAACAGTAAGCGATACGATTGGCTCATTAGGATTTTTGTCTGCAAACGACACTGCTCCGCTAAAAGCTGAAATTTCTTCGGTACTTAAAGGTTCTGGAGGTGTAACTGGTGGCTTTGGCGCTGATTTAGTTTTTTCCACCCGTACGGACAATAGCGCATCTGTTACTGAACGTATGCGTATCGACTCCAGCGGCAACTTACTGTTAGGGACTACTGCTACAAGAACTTTTGCTGGGGTTACGGCTGCATTGCAAGTTGAAAGCACGACAGTAAATGGTGGCTCTCAATTTCTAACAGTCAACAACGCAACAGCGGGGAACGGCCCTCTTTTTTCATTCAACCGATCTCGTGGAACTGCACTTGGCGCTGTTACTGCGGTGGCGCAAGGCGACACGTTGGGTCGTGTATTCTTTGCAGGTGCTGATGGAACTGCGTTGATTGGCGCTGCATCAATTTCTGCTCAAGTAGACGCTACTCCCGGCACAAATGATATGCCCGGACGCTTGATATTCAGCACTACTGCTGACGGAGCAAGCTCGCCCACAGAACGTATGCGTATCGACTCCAGCGGTAATGTGGGGATTGGTACGAGTTCGCCATTATCCTCAAGTAAGTTAACTGTATCTGGTGCTGTTGCATCAAATGGCGGTTTATCTGCTGATCTTGTGTCCGCTATTTCTTTAGATTTTTCAGGTGGTGAAGGTCGAATAATTGCACAAGGTTCATCTGGTAATTCCGCTGCTATCACATTTAGAAATGGAAATTCAGGTAGTGGTACTACAGAACGTATGCGTATCGACACCAGCGGTAACTTGCTGGTGGGGGGTACGAGCACTTATTCATCAATTCCTGGAGTGTACTCAACTCAAAATTATGTTTTAGGGCTTTCTACTGGATATTGGAAACTAGCAATATCGTCAACAAACTTTTTCTTTGCTTATGGCGCAAGTGGCGCACCTAGTGATAGAGCAAGCATAAATTCATCTACTGGTGTTTATACGCCGCTGTCTGACAGAAACAAGAAAAAAGATTTTGAAGCTTCAAATATTGGTTTGTCGGCAGTAATGCAACTTAAACCAACATTGTTCAGAATGATTGAAGATGATGAAACAAAAGAAAAAGAATTGGGATTCATTGCTCAAGAGGTTCAATCTGTCATTCCACAGGCTTATTTTGAGCAAAATGGTTCAGATGGAACAAAATTTATTGGATTGCAAGACCGACCAATTATTGCTGTTTTGACAAAAGCAATCCAAGAACAACAAGCCCTTATCCAATCCCTTACAACCCGCATAACCGCACTGGAAACAAAATGAACATCACATACTCAATCGCACAACTTGACCGCCAAACCTTTGATGGCTTGGTAACCACTGCTCATTACACAGTTAACGCTGTTGATGGCGCACACACTGCTGGCTCTTACGGCACAGTAGGTTTTGAGCGTGGCGACACATTCATTGCTTATGACTCATTGACTGAAGTTCAAGTCATTGCTTGGGTTAAAGACAAGCTAGATGTTGAGGCTATTGAAGCAAGCCTTGCCGCACAAATTGAATCAAAGAAGAACCCTGTTACAGCAACAGGAGTGCCTTGGTGATAAAGGCAAGCCGCCAGCCTTTGATGGCGGTAATTTAAGGAGCATGAAATGGGCAACAACACAAAACCCCAACTCATCATTGACGGAGTTGAGCACGACATCGAGTCTTTGAACGACCAGCAGAAAGTGATTTTGGATCACGTTGCTGACTTGGAGCGTAAGGTAGCATCGGCCAAGTTTAACTTGGATCAGCTGCAAGTAGGACGCGATGCGTTTCTCAATATGTTAAGACAATCGTTGGCCGAACAGCCAACTGTGACACAAGCGGAGTAAGTACATGGAAGCGGTTCAAGAATTAGCCACCGAGACTGATAAGCGTTTGAGTGTCCATGAGGCAATCTGCGCCCAACGGTACGAGGTCATTCAGACCCGCTTCGATGAGGGTTCCAAGCGCATGACCAGGGTTGAGTACCTCTTGTATGTAGTCATCTTGGTCGTGCTGCTGGGTCCTGGGGTAGCAGCAGAGTTTGTCAAGAAATTTTTGGGGCTGTAAATTGACCCGCTCAGCATTCTTTTTGCCGCCAATGCCTGTGTCTCTGCTATTAAGCAAGGATGCAAGCTGTACAAAGACGCTAAAACGTCCTTTATGGAGATCAAGAAGACTGTTGATGAGGTTGCTTCAGATGTCAAAGCAGTCAGAGGATTCTGGGCAAAGCTTTTCGGAACAGCCCCAGCCACGCCCCAGCCTGTGGCGAAAAAGAAGGAGAAGTACGTTGCCGTTGACGAAACCCAAGTCATGGCAGACATCGTTACTCAGCTTACCCAGTTTTTTAAGCTACAAGAACAGCTTGCCGACCACATAAGGGAAGAGGAAGAGAAGAGCAAAACGGTTTATAACCCAGATGCCAACCTGATGGAAGCTGCCCTGAAGCGGGTAATGGCTCAAGACCAGATGGCGGCGTTGGAGGTGGAGATAAGAGAGGCGATGGTGTACGGCGCGCCTAAAGAGATGGGCGCGTTGTACAGCAAAGTGTTTGATATGCGGGATGTCATCAAGGTAGAGCAAGACAAAGCAAGGAAGAAACGGGATGATGAATCATGGCAACGCAAGGAAGAGGAGCGGCTCCTAAGAGAAAGGCAGGCGTATCTGCTGGCGACTATCCTATTCCTCCTATATATGTGGTTGCTCCTCGGCCTCTTGTACAAGACTGGGAGATAGTTGTGGGGTGGATTGCAGCGTGTATTCTTGTGGTGCTGATGTTGCCCTTGCTTGGGATGCTGTACATGGATGTGCTGCAAACCAAAAAGGAAGCTCAAGCACAGATTGAGAAGATGGAAAAAGTACGTAGAAAAATTGAAAAGGAAGAACGAAATGATTCCAATAGTAGCGTCCCTCCTCGGTAGCCTAGCCGAAAACGGCCTTGGGCTGCTCTCCAGTGCCATCCAAGCCAAAGGCAAGGAAGTGGTAGAGAGCACGCTTGGCGTAAAGATCCCTGACAATCCAACTCCAGAGGATGTCAGCAAGCTGCGACAACTTCAGTTTGAGCACGAAGAACGCTTGCTTGAACTTGGAATTGAGAAGGCCAAGATGGAGCTGGCCGAACTGCAATTGTTTGCAGATGCCGCCAAGAACGAAGACAACAACGTCACAGATCGTTGGCAGTCAGATATGAACAGTGATTCTTGGCTGTCCAAGAACATCCGACCCATGAGCCTGATTGCCATCTTCTTTGGTTATTTCCTATTTGCCATGATGAGTGCCTTCGGCTTAAACGCCAACGAATCCTACGTCCAGTTGCTCGGGCAGTGGGGGATGCTCATCATGGGCGCATACTTTGGCGGTAGAACCATTGAGAAACTAGCTGAAATGAAAGGCAGAAAATGAAAGCCAAGCTAACCTTTTTTGTGACCTTGATGGTCAGCTTTACTCTATGCGTTGTCATTATTGGCATGGTAGCCGTGCTAATGGCTGGTTTGTTCGACCCGATTGTTGACAACTCTGAAATCTTTAAACTCATATCACCAGCGTTTCAAACCATTGTTGGTGGTTTTATTGGCTTACTGGCTGGCGTGAAACTGTCTCACGGTGAAAAAGATGCGGAGGAAAAATGAGTCTCAATACTGAACAAGCCGCATTTTTGCTGGACATGTGTAAGCTAATCCAGTACGCTACAGACCAAGGATTCGTGGTTACCGGCGGGGAACTTGCCCGTACTCCCGAACAGCAAGCCATTTATTTTAAGACGGGGCGTTCCAAGACAATGAATTCCATCCATCTGAAGCGCTGCGCAATTGACCTAAACTTCTTCAAAGAAGGTAAGATCATTTGGGATAAAACAATCTTGGAGCCATTGGGTGCCTATTGGGAAAGTCTACACCCTAAGAATCGTTGGGGCGGCAATTTCAAGAGCCTGGTGGATTGTCCGCACTTTGAGAGGAACGTCTAATGCCACAAGCAATGACCTTTACGTCGCTGCAGAACGACGTCCGCAGCTACCTTGAACGCGGAGCCTCGTCAGTCACTGACCCATTGGTCTTTGCGCAAATCCCAAGCCTGATCAACTTTGCTGAGCGACGCATCAGTCGAGACCTTAAGATTCAAGGCTTCCAGGTGGCGGTAGTCACAAACTTGCAGGCAGGTGTTGCGGTCCTTGCCAAGCCAGACCGCTGGCGCGATACCATCTCGATGAACATTGGAACGGGGACTGGCAATAATACCAGGCAGCAACTTTTTACGCGCGGCTATGAGTATGTCAGAAGCTACTGGCCCGATGAGACGCAAGTTGACGAGCCCGTCTTCTATGCCGACTACAACTACACAAATTGGATTATTGCCCCCACACCGGATGCGGCTTACCCAATCGAGATCCTGTACTACGAATTGCCCGTCTTGTTGGACGAGAACACTCAGACCAACTGGCTTACCCAGTACGCTCCCAACTTGCTGCTTTACGCTACCTTGTTGGAAGCTACTCCATTCCTGAAGAACGACGAACGCATCCCAGTCTGGCAAAGCATGTACGCATCAGCAGCACAAGCGCTGCAAGGTGAGGACATGAGCAAGGTCCTTGACCGCGGTGCAGTAAGAAACGAGGCCTAATATGACCGTCTACACCAACATCTTCGGTGGAAGCAACATCTCTCCAGCAGAGATCAGCTACGCCGCAGTCAGCTTAACTGCTAACACCACCTACGACTGGGCCCTGGAGACTGCGCCATCTACTGATCTGATTGCCGGTATCATGGATGTCACGGCCACCTCAGGTCCTTGGAGCCTGACCTTGCCAAGCGCCCTGGAAGCTTCTACTGGCCAGACTATCCTGTTCAACAACGTTGGGTCAAATTCCTTCATCATCAGGAACAACAGTGGCACGCAAATTGCAGCTCCCACTGCCGGCCAAGTCTGGCAGATTTACCTGACCGACAACACCACGGCCGGTGGTACTTGGCTTGCATTCCAGTATGGCGCGGCAGTATCAACGGCAAATGCCGCTTCTTTGGCAGGAACCGGCCTGATTGCAATTGGCTCACTCTTGTCCTTGGCCATGCCTGTCACGTTTTTTGGAAGCAACTTTACAGCTGACACAGACAGTAGAGCCAGGACGTATATCTGGAATGGAGGAGCTGGAACTCTTACCATGTCTACTGCCGGCACTCTCGGCAATAACTGGTTCATTCAGCTTCGCAATGAAGGTACAGGTGCTCTTGTAGTTGATCCTCCTGGTGCTCAAACAATCAACGGATCTTCTACCCTGACCTTCCAACCAGGCGACTCTGCCATCATCTTTACAGACGGCAACAACTTCTATACACTTGGCTACGGCCAATCTCCCGTCTTTGCGTTTGACTATACGTCAATCGGCGTGGCCGGAACAGGCAACTACACCTTGTCTGGCAGCGAGCTAAACCGCATCGCCTACAACTTCACCGGCGTCTTGACTGGCAACCGCAACATTATCGTGCCGCAGACCGTTCAGCAATACTGGGTGGCCAACAATACAACGGGCCCTTACACGCTAACTGTCAAGACCTCAATTGCAGCAGGATATACGGTTAACCAAGGCTCGCGGGCCATCTTGTATTCTGACGGTACTAACGTAGTAGCCGCAGATACTGGCGGCGTGGCTGTTCCTATCAGCGTCTCTGACGGTGGTACTGGAGCCACTACGGCAGGAAACGCCTTGATTAACCTAGGTGGAACGGCAACGGGTATTGCCCTATTCACGGCCGCTTCTCAGGCAGCTGCCCAATCGGCCATCGGTCTTGATCCAATTCAAGGCGGAACATACTGATGGCAACAACCCCCGTCGTCCTGAAGTCTCTACCTGGCATCAAGCGCGATGGCACCAGGTATGAGGGTGACTACCACGTCGACGGCCAATGGGTACGTTGGCAACGCGGACTTCCTCGTAAGGTTGGTGGCTACACAGTCATCAACCGTTACTTGACAGAGATCAGCCGAGGAGTAAAAACGTTCACAGAGAATGGCTTGACATATTTCCATTCCGGCAGTGCAAGCTTCGTTGAGCGCTTTACCGTTGACGCCAGCGGCAACACAAGCCTGATCACGGACCGCACGCCAATCACTTATAACGACAACGACGATAACCTCTGGCAGTTTGACGTGATCTACGATACCCAGTCAATCCCGGCGGCCAACATGATCGTGGCTCAAGTGGCACCAAATGCAGGCTGCCTTTGCAACACTGCCGGTGGCCAGTTGTTTATTGGCTCGATGACCGGAACGGACCCCTTGACCGAGGTCACAACATTTCCTGCAGGCGTAAGCGTCACGGGCGGCGTAGTTTCCTTGCACCCCTACCTGATGTATTTTGGCAATGACGGTGTCGTTGGATGGTCAGTGGCAGGAGCCCCAACAGACTTGACTGGATCTGGTTCAGGCAATGCTCGCGTAGCTGGTCAAAAGATTGTCAAGGCTTTGGCACTTCGAGGCGGTCCAGGTAACGCTCCGGCAGGTCTCTTTTGGAGTGCGGATGCAGTCATACGCGCTTCTTTTGTAGGAGGCGCTGAGATCTTCCAGTTTGACACGATCAGCCCTTATTCCAGCATCTTGTCTGCTGGCTCAGTCATCGAGTATGACGGCATCTACTACTGGTTAGGTACCGACCGCATGCTGATGTTTAACGGCGTGATTCGAGAGATCCCTAACAACCTGAACATCAACTACTTTTATGACGGTCTAAACAGAGCCGCTGCCCAACGCGTTTGGGCATATAAGGTTCCCAGATATGGCGAGATCTGGTGGTGTTATCCACGGGGCGATGCAACTGAATGCACCCATGCCATCATCTACAACGTTCGTGAGAACACTTGGTATGACACTGAGTTGCCCAATGGAGGCAGGACAGCTGGCGAATGGTCACCTATTTACGCAGCCCCATTACTGTGCGGTCTAGAAACATCAACCTTTGTGCCAAACAACCGGGTCACAGAGGCCGGAGATCTTCGCATCACTCAAGACGAAGACCAACGGGTCACCGTTCCTGAGGAAGGCTATAAGGTCTGGCAGCACGAGCATGACGTCAACGAGATTGATGGCCAATTCATCACGGCTGTCCCTTCCTACTTTGAGACGGCTGACATGAGCATGCTGGTTCCTTCAGGCGGATCTAAGAACAAGTGGATCCGGGTTGAAGCCATTGAGCCCGACTTTGTGCAGTCTGAAAACATGACGGTTCAATTGACCGGACGCGCCAATGCCAAGGCCCTAGAAGTCCAAGGCCCTGAACGTACCATCTTTGCAGAGCCAACTACTCCTTACGAACAAGTGGTCTGGTTCAAAGAAGAACGCCGCGAACTGCGGTTTAAGTTTACCTCAAACACCATCAACGGCGACTACCAAATGGGCCAAGTTATTGCCCACGTAGGCGAGGCTGACGGCTCTATGCTCGGCGGTGTCGTAGGGGGTTCCACGTGATCACGCAACCTGCTATAATGGGCTTGCGCGATTGGGCGGATTGCATCGTTATGGATCTGTCAACCTATGGAGCACTCTCGAGACTAGACGACGAGGAAAAGTGGAAAGAATGGGCCCTACAGTTCTGCGTAATTTCAGGACTTAGCCAGAAAAACGTTCCTGACCCATTTGACTTTATTGACTGGCGTGAGTGGGCACAACGTTTTGTTGGAGTGGTAGACTGATGACAGATCAAGAATTTATACAGCTACTGAACGACGTAGCTAAGAAAGCTAGGCCATTCAGCAATAGTGGGGTCAAAGAGATTGACTCCATGGAGATGATTCTAAAGGATACCGGGCTTGACAGCCTTGACATGCTGATGTGCATAGTCTACCTCTGCGAGATCTACGACGTCGAGGACGAGAAGAGCAAAGAGATGCTTGGCGAGACACCGCAAGATCTTTTAAACTTCCTGAATGAATGGGGGCGTAGAAAGCCGGCTAACTACGAAGAAGCCAAGGGTTGGCTCGTATGAGAATCTTCCTAACTGAAAGCAGAATAGCCTGCACGGAAGATACGACGCTCATTTCAGACCATACCTTCCCCCAAAAAGTACATCTGTTTCCTGAGACTTATAACCGGGTCAAGACCGGATTGATCAATCCAGCCCACAAAGTAGCTGAAAAGGTCTTAGATCCTGACCTGTTAAACCTGCTCAGAGATACCCAACCTGGCAAGACGGCCTTCATATTGGCCTCAGGAAACAGCAACTTTGCCAACGAAGGTGCCAAGCTTAGTCGTGAGACTGACTGGACCTACAACTACAAGATCCTGCCTCTGTCATTGACCCAGATCTATGCTGGACGTGTTGCCGCGCAGTGCGGAGAGATAGATCACACAGCCACTGATGCCACGGCCTGTACCTCTAGCCTCAAGGCCCTGATGGACGTGCAGACCCTGATCAAGTTTTACGGCTTTGACCGGGTCATTGTCCTGGCAGTTGAAGACCAGGTCAACAACATGACTCTTCAGTTCTTTGGAGAAGCTAAGGCAACCCTGACCGAAAGCATGGCCGAGACTCACCAGGTGGTCCCCAGTGCATTCGATTCAACCAACTTTGGGTTCTACATAGGCCAGGGCGCCGCGTTTGCCGTATTTGAGTCAGAAGAAGCCTTGACGCGTTCAGGGCTTACGCCAAGGGCTGAGCTTTTGTCGTCTTGGACAGCCACGGAAGTGGCAACAAATGCCATCGGGCAACGTGAAGATGGACAGGGATTTAGACGAGCAATCGAGGGGGCCCTTGAACTTTGTCAAATTTCCCCAGAACAAATTAAAATCGTGAAAACTCATGGCACTGGGACTAAGTCCAACAACGCGGCCGAAAAAGCTGCGCTTGAAAAGTGCCTGAGCGGTTTTGTAGCAACATCGTACAAGCAGCGAATCGGCCATACGATGGGAGCGAGCGGACTGTTAGAGACCCTCTTGCTGTTCAATGATTTAGAAAAGGGAACTGTCCCTGGGATCTTGAATCGAAGTGAGGAGGATCATGTGTTCCTCTCAGAAGAGATTAAAGCTCCTGAAGGGATAGTGTTAAGCTTGAGTGCTGGCATGGGCAACGTGTTCAGTGCTGCGCTTTTCAACATGAGGATCTAATTATGCCACTCGTAGACAGCCGACAACAAATGCTAGAACTTGGCGAGCTACTTAAGGTAGCGGCTGAGAACACACAATCAGAATATCCGATGGAATTCGTGTATGCTGCCTTCGTCAAAGAAGTGCAGATGCCTGATAGCAAGTTCTATCGATATGGCAACACGGTCTACGTCGTGCATGGATCGCCAAAGAATCCTAGCAAGGGCACATTTAGAGCACTAAATGCAGACACAGCTCCTAATTTTATGGCTTCTGGATTTGCCTTTGTAGTTGACGCCTACAAAAACGGCTTTGACACCTTAGTCACCCAGTTCAGAGATCAAAGTTTATTGAACATCTTTAGAAACGTAGCTAAAAATCCTCCTAACCCTGGTATGGGCTACAACGTGCAAATGCTTGCCAACGGCGAATACCAAGTTGCTTTGCAACTCGGACAGAAAAGACAAGGAGCACAATAATGGGTGCAGTAGCAAGTTTTGTTGAAGACGTTGTCGGCGGCGTTGTTGAAGCCGTTGGTGACGTTGTTGAAAGCGTTGGGGACGTAGTCTCTGACGTTGGCGAGGCGATTGACACGTATGTCATTCAACCTATCATGGAAGATCCGCTTACGGCGATTGCGACGGTGGCTGCCGCAGCTTATCTAGGGCCGGCAGCCGCTTCTTATTTTGGAACGTCGGCCGCTGTTGGCACAGGTATAGCGGCAGGTCTAGGCAATACAGCAGCAGGTCTTGTTCAAGGTGAAGACTTTGACGAAGCCATCAAAGGTGGCGCAATGGCTGGCTTGACGGCCGGTGTCACTCAAGCGGCCTTTGGTCCTAGTGCAGCCGGTGAAGGTCCCATGGGCCCACCTGCTCCTGCAGGCTTAGGTGAAAACTTCGTTGGTCCTCCAATGGAGAGTGGTTCTTATTTCACAGAGCCCTTGGCTACGTCAACTCCTGTTATTCCTCAGTCGACTATGTCACCGACTGAACTTCCTCCTCTAGAATCAGCTGCGCCGGCACCAGCGCCTAGTCCACTGCAAACAGCGCAGCCTGCTCCAGTGGCAATGCCTGATGTTGCACCTCCTATATCGCCCTTGTCAGTAGACTATTCGGTGCCCAAGATTGACTTGACGTCAGGTCTCAAGCCAAATACTATGGGGCTTGACGGCGGCGCGTTTACGCCTGCAAATTCTTTCGACATCTACGGCGAACCTAGCTACGACTTGTTTGGTGCCCCTGGCGGAACATCAGGACCTGGAATGCAGATTCCAGATTCACCTTACCTAAGCAGAATGGGTGGGGGTCAAGGACTGACGGCTAATGTTTCGGGCATGGATCAGTTTACCTACGGACCTGGTTCAGGTACTGATTACATGGGTTCTCCATGGGAAGGCACTGCTGACACATGGGGAAGAAACCCAGATGGTAGTTTTAGGGCTGGCGATCAGTATGGAACTGCAGAACCAGGAGGTACTTTAAGCTCAAAAGGCTTTACTCCTGATCAACCCACTATCCCCTACGGCAGCGAAAACATCGGTGAGATGAGTACTTGGGACAAGTTTACGAGCGGTGACCTTATGGGAACCGCCAAAGACCTTGGCACAGATGCTTGGGACTATGCTAAGAATAATAAATTGACGACTGCGGCGGGCCTCCTGGCTGCAGACCAGTTATTAAACCCTACTAAGCCTCCAGAGCCGCCAAGACCATCCGGCGGCAACACTCGTGACAAGTCCTTTGACAAGGGTCTTGACTTGTACGCCTACCTGCGAGACCGCCAACAATACCAAGGCGACTTGACAAGGTATGGTCAAGCTGGTCAAGGTGGTGAGCAAAACTTCTTTGCAAACGAACGCTTTGTGCCAATTCCTATTGGCGCCAAGATGGGCGGCTTGATCCAGATGAAGCACTTTGCGCAAGGCGGTCAGATGCAAGGAGCTGGTCAGATGGATCCTCGTCGCGCCCAGATGATGGCGGCAATGGCTCAACAGCGCCCTGCTGGCATGGGAGGTCCTCAGACTGGACGACCAATGCCTCCTCAAGGCGGACGTCCTCAGATGATGCCCCCTCAGGGTGGTCCTCAAGGTGGTCTCCAACAAGGCATGCAGCCACAACAAGGACAACGTCCTCCAATGCCCCAGCGTCCTCGTGACCCTAAGATGGCCTATTACCAATATGGCAATCCTCCACCACAAGCGAAAGCTATGGGGGGTCTCAGCCAGGTGCACAGCATGAAGATTGGCGGCGGTGCAGACGGTCGTTCAGACGATGTCAACGCTGTCTTGTCAGATGGTGAATACGTGATGGATGCCGAGACCGTGGCAATGCTTGGAAATGGATCGTCTAAGGCAGGGGCCGCCCAGCTTGACCAGATGAGGGCTAACTTGCGCAAGCAAAAAGGACAAGCCCTGTCACGCGGCAAGATCAGCCCAAATGCTAAGAGCCCACTGTCATACTTGAAGGGAGCCTAATATGGCGTTCACAGACTTCCTGTTTCAAGGCGCTCCTCCGCCGTCGGTCACGACCTATGGCGAGACCACGACAAGCGTTCCTGCCTGGTACAGCGACTATACGCAGGGCTTAATCAGCAGGGCAAACGCCATCGCTGCCGAGCCTTATCAGGCGTATGGACAACAGAGAATTGCAAACCTGGATCCTGCACAAGAAGCTGCTTACAACAAGGCCTACGGCCTTGAGAGCCAGTATTCTCCTCTTATGGGTCAGGCGCAGCAAAACATTGCGGGATCATCTGGTAGTGCGGCAAGTGCTGCACAGCCGTACATCAACACGGCCCTGAGCTACAACCCGTACACGACTGCTCAGCCAATGCTTGGTGAGGCAGGAAACCTCTTGCGCCAGCAAGTTGGCGACACTAGCGCCCTGGCCCAACCGTACTTTCAACAGGCTGGTCAGCTGACTAACCAAGGAACTCAATCGGCTGCTGGTCTGGCCACTCCCTATTTCCAGCAAGCTTCTAACTTGTCGCAGCAAGGGGCTCAAACAGGTCTTGGCAATATCCAAGACTACATGAACCCATACACCGATCAGGTGGTGAATCGTATAGGTGAACTTGGAGCCCGCAACTTAAAAGAAAACCTGCTGCCCAACATACAAGACCGCGCCATTCAGGCAGGTACGTTTGGCGGCAGCCGCAGTGGTGAAGCTATTGGACGCGCTTTGCGTGATACCCAAGAATCTACCTTAGCCCAGCAATCTGCCGCCCTTCAACAAGGCTACGGACAAGCTGGCCAGCTGCTGCAAGCTGATCGTGCCCGTCAATTACAAGCTGCCCAACAGCAACAAGGCATTGGCCAAGCAACGGCAGGCCTTACTGCGGCAGACTATCAGCGCATGTTGGCAGGTGCCCAACAACAGGCCGCTATGGGGCAAGCAGCCGCTGGTCTTGAGGGTGCAGACCTTGCAAGATACGGTCAGGCAGGTGCCCAGATCGGAGCCCTTGGTCAGATGCAAGGACAACTGGCTGGTCAAGCAGGTACCCAAAACTTGCAGGCTGCTCAGCAAATCGGAGCCTTGTCTAATCAGGACTTTGCTCGCATGCTGCAGTCTGGCCAGGCGCTTGGTGCCCTTGGTCAACAGACCCAGCAGATGGGCATGCAAAACATTGCAGGTCTGGAAGCTGCTGGCGCAACTCAACAGCAACAAGCCCAGCGTTCTTTGGATCAGGCCTACCAAGACTTCTTGAACCAACGCGACTATGGACGAGGCAATATCGCGTTCTTGAACGCAGCTGTTCGTGGTTTGCAGGTTCCAACTTCAACTACCAGCGAGTCAAGCGGTCCGGCAAGTGTGTATCAGCCTTCGCCTTTGGCCCAGTTTGGCCAGACTCTTGCAACGGGCTACGGCCTCAAGAAACTCATCGGCCCATAAGGACACAACATGGCATTCGAAGACGACGCAGACAACGACCTGGACACAGCAGACGAACAAGGCAGCAATAGCAGCCAAGTCGTCTCTTCAACGGGCTACACTTCGTCACGAGGTGCAGCTAATCCTTACACCGGGCAACTTCAAACCTTGCTCTCTAAATATCTGGAAAACAGTGAAAAATCGGCGACTGATAAACAGGCCTTGCTGGATAAGGCGCGTGAGCGGATCATGGCTAGGTCCGCTGGTCCGGATTCGGCAGAAGTGGCGTTTCGTCTTGCGGCTGCTCTCGGCAAGCCTACTAGGACTGGGGGCTTTGGTGAAACGCTTGGTAATGTTGCAGAGGCGACTGCGGAAAGCTTGGCCTCTCAGCGGAAGTCAAAGCAAGAACTAGAAGACTTAAGCCTCAAATATGAGTTGGCTTCTTCTGATGTCCAGGGCGAAAAGTACAAGACCCAAGTGGGTGCCTTGTCTGCCTTGGCTAAGGCGTCTCCAAAAGACCGGCTGACCGAGATTGAGAAGATGCAAGAGATCATTGACGACCCTAAGGCCAATCAAAAGGCCAAGGACAATGCTCAAGCTCGTATCAGTTACTTGACCACCAGGCCGTCTTCTGCTCCCAAGCAGACAGAGATTGAGCGCCTGACAGACAAGATCAATGATCCTACTACCCCAGCAACCACAAAGGCAATCCTCAAGCAGCGCCTCAAAAAACTGACCTACATTGCCCCTGAAGCTAAAGCTGAACGAGATGCTGACAAGCCTCAATCAACTCCAGGCAAGATTGCCAAGGATGAAGGCCTGACTCCAGGGACACCTGAATATCAGGCGCGCGTCAAACAACTGACGGGCGAAGGCAAGGGCATGACTTTGAGTGCCAAAGAACAAACGGAATTGTTTGAGGCTGAAGACCAAGTCAACGCTGGCAAGACAGTCATCTTGAACTTGTCAAAAGCCAAAGAGTTAAACAGCAAGGCCTATTCGGGTTTTGGTGCAGGGGCTCGTCGCTCAATTGCCCGCAACATCCCTGGCGTCGGTGGTTCTGAGGGAGTTACCGCAACCACCGAACTCGAGAACCTGGTATTGACCAACGGCCTTGATCAGTTGAAAGCAACTTTTGGTGGCAACCCAACCGAAGGCGAACGGGCCATCTTGTTACAGATTCAAGGCTCACTCAGCATGGGAGTTGAGGAACGTGACAAACTCTGGGATCGTGCTATGCAGATGGCGGCCAGACGCGTCAGGATAGGCCAGGACAAGATGAAAAAGCTCCAATCAGGGAGCTATAGCCGTGTTCAGCCTGATGAAGCAAAAGCGGCTGGCGGACCTGTTGGCCAATACGCCAAAGGCGGACCAGTCCACATGCAAGAAGGCGGCGAGATGTCCTTTGCAAACATGGGGCGCGCCGTAGGCCAGGGCTTAGGTCTTGGTTTCGGTGACGAGGCAATTGCAAAAGTTCGTGCCAAGATGGAGGGACGCCCTTATGCGGACGTTGTGGCCGAAGAACGAGCTGCCTACCAGAAGTTTCAAGACAAGCATCCCTTTGTTGCATTAGGGACAGAGCTTGTTTCTGGCGCAATTCCAACCATCGGTATGGCTATGGTGCCAGGCGCAGGAACCCCAGGAGCCGTGCTTGGCGGCAGCCGTATGGCAATGGCTGCCCAGCGTTTTTCATCTGCCCTTCCCAAGTTTATGACTGGCACAACGGCCAAGGCGGCAGGTGCAGGAGCAACGACCGGAGCAGTTGCAGGAGCCGGTTCCGCGACCGAGGGCAACCGCACAAGCGGAGCCGTCTCAGGCGGAACAACAGGCGCAGTCCTTGGCCCGGCAGTAGCTAAGACAATCCAGCTTGGCGGCAAAGCCGTTGGAGCCGTCAAGAACGCAGTCAAGCCTTCTCCCGGTGCCGTTGAGCAGCGGGCTACCAACAAGGTCCTTGAGGCCATGGCTCGTGACGAGATGGATCCTGCAGCACTTCAAGCAAAGATGCTAGCAGACCAAAAGCTTGGCGTCAAGTCTACCATCATGGACGCAAGTCCATCCTTGTCAAGTCTTGGCGAGGCCGTGGTAACACGTGCAGGACCAGGACGCAAGATCTTAGGCACTGGCCTAGAGGAGCGCCTGGAAGGTGGCCGCGAGATTGCTGGCTCTAGAGCCCTTAAGGACATCGGCAAGGGCGTTGACTACACTGCCCAAGAAGACACCTTGATGGGCAAGCTTCGTGCCAATGCAAATACTCTCTACGATCAGGCCTATGCCCACGGTTCTGTGGACGATACCCGTATCTTGAAGGTCTTGGAGGACGATACCTTTAAGAAGGCGTTCAAGGAAGCTCAAGCAATTGCCGGCAAAGAAGCACGCGCAGCAGAACTTCGCGGAGAAGATGCTAGCCGCTTCAAGCTGAACGACATCTATGGTCAAGACAAAGACGGCAACCTGACTACGGTCGGCAAGATCCCTGACGTCAGGACCCTGGACTACATCAAGCGAGGTATTGATGCCTTGATTGACAAAGGCTATCGCGGTGAAGGTATGTCTAAGGCAGAAGCCAACGCGCTTAAGGACCTCAAGAAGGCTTACGTCCAAGTCATTGACGAGAACGTGCCAGAGTACGCCGTGGCACGCGCAAAGTATGCAGGCGATATGGAAGTATTGGATGCGCTCAGACTTGGCCGTACGGACTATCTGTCGCCCAAGATGCTGCCAGCCGAAGCCAAGAAGCTGGTTGATGGTATGTCAGACGGCGAACGCGATGCCTTGCGTGCCGGCGTAGCCCAGTCGCTCTTGACCAAGGTCATGGATGCCCCTCAACAAGTCAATGCAGCACAACGGATCATTGGGGCCCCAGCAACCCGCAAGCGTCTTGAGGCCTTGTTTAAAGACCCCAACGAGTATAAGATATTTGAGGCTGCCATGCAGCGTGAGTCCGAGTTGTTCCGTAATGCCCAGAACACTATTCGCAATAGCCGAACAGCCAATAGACAAGAAGCCCTTGCAGACTTAAAGGCAAGCTCAGGCATCTTTGACATTGCAGGAGAGGCTGTTGACATGGCCGTAGGATCCCCTGGTTCCGTGATTGGTCGCGTCTTGAAATACTTGCAGGCCAGCACGACTCTTGACGAGAAAAGCGCCGGCCAGATAGCTACGATGCTCAAGTCAGGCAGCCAACAAGAAGTTGATGATGTCTTAAAACGCCTTGAATCCAGCAGCGCCAAGTTTATCGAGGGCCGTGAAAAGTCAGCCAGTCGCCTCAAGACCATCTCAGGAACCGTCGGTGCCGCTGCGCCAGTCACCCCAAGGCCAGCTCCTCCAGTTGAGGCTGCGCCTGAAGGCGAGACCGATGAAGAGAAAATCAAAAGGTTGATGGACAAATACAACATACAGGAATAAGCCATGCCCTACGACGAACAAGGTAACTTCTACGGGTCTAATGAAGACCTTGGCGACTTAAAGGCAAAGTACATAAAACCTGATCCGGTGTCCCAGATACCTGGTCAGGTTGTCTCGCCTAAGCAAGAAGAATCAAAGACTCTCCGCGAGCAGGCTGTTTCTGCTTTAATGAAGTACAACCCGCTGATGATGCAAAAATCATTGCAGGATGTGCCAAGGACCTTGGTCGGCGGAGCTTTACTTCCTGTCGTTGCTCCTGTTAGCGCTGGCGTCCAATACTTGAATGCCTTGCCTGGTAACCTGCTGCGTCGTTCACGCGGCGAGGAAGAAGTCAAGACTCCAACAGCAGAAGACCTGATGCGCAAGTATGGGGAAGCAATTGCTCCAAAGACTGAGTTAGGCCGTGATTTTCAAGAGGGTCTTGTCAAGACCATGGACACCCTCAAGATACCTGCAGCTTGGCCAATGGTTCCCAATGCCCCTAAGCGCCCAATGCTGACTCCAACAGACGTTCGCGTAGGTGCAGGTCAGATCAAGCAACTGGCCAAGGAACTCAAAGAGACTCCACAAGACTTCCAGGCTGCTCAATCTGGCCTCAAACGTCAGAACTTATACGGTGAAGACACCCTTGGTGTCAAGGCACAGGCGGCCGCAGATTCTTTAGGTGATACCCTTGAACGTCGTCGGGCATCAGATCGTTCTCTAATTCCAGGGGTTCCTGGTGTCCTTACTCCTGAGACTAGCATGTACGCTGTACGTCCAAAGGGTTCCAGGCTTGTGCAGCCAAAGGTGCCGGCATCTGCTAAGAACTTCACTCCTTCCTTTAGTGAAATTCCTGATTTTGTGGACGACGTCTACGGTAATGTGGAGGCTGGCGAGATACCTCCAACCATGATCATGAGCGAGTACGGTCCAAGGTTCATGAATACCGAAGCAACCCGAGACTTCAAGGAAGGCGTCTTGGCTCTTGATAGGAAAAAAGCCATGGAGATGTTTCCAGACGCTCCAAGTGAACCCCTGGCTTTGCGGGCCTATGAGATCTTGTACAGCGACAGGAACGCAAGGGCAGCAAAAAGCTTAGAGACCATTGAAGAATTCCTGGCTATGCCAGAAAATCAGCGCTTTATTGAGGAAGGTATCCCAACCCCAAGCCAGTTTGTTGAGCGCTTTAAAGAAGCAGAGCGTGTTGTCAAAGGACCCTTGGTCAACTACCTCAGCAAAAACGTTGGAGCTGAAGGCGATCCTACAGTCAAGCTTGCTCGTCAAGGTATTACCTATGAATCTCCTGAGCGCATCAACGAATTGGCGGGGTTTGTCACGCCAACTCCGGGAGGAAGACTGGCCGAAACCCGCGTAAAAGCGGGTTTTCCTGCTATGGGTAGTTTCCACGAGGAACGATTGGCCAAAACTGGCGAACTTGACAAACTCAATGAAGAGATTGCTGCTTTAGAAGAAGTCCGAACTCCGTTGTTTAACAGGGCTCACGAGGAAGGTATTGATCCGGCGTCAATCCCAGAATACGCGGAGACCACCAATCCACTTCGCCAAAAGCTTCGTCAGAGAGAACAGTTGCAAGGTGAACTTGAAAACATCAAGTTGGCCACCGCTGTGGAAAACATAAGCGACTACGCCGTTACACCAAAGAGTAAGCTGCAGATGGAAATGGACATCCCATACCAGGAGCGCCAGTTCTTCCCATCTGTTACCAAGGGCGGTGAGAATGAGACCTTCTACACAGTTGGTAACAGGTCGTTGCTGAACGACATAGGCTATCAGAAGCTTGGAAAAGATTTAGTTGAAGACATCTTGACCGGCAAGGCCGGAGATACCTCTAAGCTTACCATTGAGGGCTATATCAGAGACAAAGGCTTGTCTCGTATTGAGGCCGAAAAGGCAGCAAAGGTTCAACAGCAACAGTACCGTCAAAATCTTGAGGGCGTCTTGCTTAAGCGTCTTCAAGAAGATCCCAACGTCAAGACATTTGGAAATGCTTCAATCATCACGCTCAACAAGGATACTCCTAAAGACGTAGCCTTGCGTGACGTGAGTACAGACACGGCAATCTTAGATCACTGCGTTGGACAAGGTGGCTCGGCGCCAGAGGGCAGACGCAACCTGTTGACAAACAACCAACAATACTACGAACCAATTGTTGACCCAATCACTGGGGAACGCAATAAAAATGCCAAGAGCGATGCCTACAGCAGCTATGTAGACCAGTTAGCCAGTGGCAACGAGTTGATTAGCGTTCGTGATTCCAGGACTGGATTGCCAGCTGCTACCATCCAACTTTTAACCACTGGAGACCCTGGCAACTTTAGAGTTGGCTATGCTTCAGGCGCTAAAAACGGCGCAATTGAGCCTCAGTACGTGGACGCCATCAAGCAGTACTTGAACAGCCGGGCTGATTCAATTACAAGCGCTGGAGAAAACTTGTCTGACAACGCAGGCATCTTTGACTTGGCCAATTCAAGAGGTAGAGACCAGGCCATACGGGCCGCAAACATTCCTGGATCTGGGCGCGGTAAAAAAGCAGATGAGCTTCAAAGAACGCTGGAGTTTGCAATTCAAAACTCTCCTGACATACGGAGGTTTGTGACTTCTGACGACGTCAAGAAGATCTTTGAAAGCACCTCTAACGAAGTGGCCGTTGTCAATCAGCCGTCTGCTGCTCGTCCTACCGGAGTGATGAGGCTACAAGACTATGAAGGCTTTGTTGACGAATTTAATAGCGCCCTTGAAGCAGCAGTTGAATCCGCAATGGAGAACTCTAACCTTGAGAATCCAAACAGGGTTGAAGGAGCCATGGGCCGCGCAGTGGCAAATATATTTGATAACCACTTAAATGACCCAGTAGAGTTTATTCAGGAGCCTGTTGCCCGTTTGCGTCGTGTTGAACGTGACCTTCAAAACGTCATTCAAAACTCTTATGCCCAAAGGCGCGATGTTGATACTGAATTGGCCAACGGCTTAGAAGATTTCCTGATTGACGTCAGGGGTCTTCGTGCAAGTATTGAGCGGCGCCTGCAGGCAGAGCAAGATCGTCCAGCAGAAGATCGTTTTAGCTTGTCTCTTCAGTACAACATACCCCCTGTGACAGTCCTTGAGTTGCAAGCAAGGTTCAGGGCCCCTAATATAACTGTTGCCAACTTGAACACAATGCGAGACTACGCTCAAGCAGGGGAGCCTCATACAATTTTTGCAACTTTGCCAGAAGAAAGCCGGGCAGGTGCGGTCAGAATGATCTCCGATGAGATTGAGCGTCGTCAGCAAGGCGCGGCTCAAAACCAGGTTGCAGCTCCAACCATAGAGGGCTTTACAACTGAAGTTAGACGCCTAGATGAAGGCGTTGGAGATAGGGTTGCAGGCGTTTTGTACGCCATAAACGAGGCAATCAATATCAATACCCGTCCGGCAGAGTATGCTAGGGCTGTGCTCCAGGCGGCAGATCAGCAAGGCACAACAGGCACGGTTCAGGACGTTAGTGTTGCGAGCTTCTTGAATCAGTTTGCAAGTCAACTTGAAACAGCCACTCGCCAAGCTTTTAATGCTCCAGCCAGGAACGAAGTTGCCGTACAAGGCGAGCCAATGCCTGCCATGGGGGCTGATGAATTGCTGCTTGAGCATGGCGACCGCATGACCCAGGCCCAACGTAATTGGCTGCAAAACTTTATTCAGAGGTGGGACACTTTTGTCGATGATACTCCTGGTGGAGCCGTATACCGCGACGAACTTGAGCGGACATTTGATGAATGGTCAAATCGCGAGCGTTTGCAGCCGCGGGCTGAAGAAAATCTTGGCGACTGGGAAGTTGACGAGGCTCATGGTGCAAACAATCGGGCGTTTGTTGCAGCAGACTTGGCCAATGAGCTTTTCAACATGGACGTCAATACCGGAGGTGTTGCAGATATTCCGGCCATTGAGAACACCATCTTTGCCCTTCGGAATGGAACGGTTGACCATCGCGACTTTAGAAACCTTCCTGAGGACAGACGTCCTGCTGCAATGAACCTGGTTGCTGATTTCATGCAGGCCATGATTGAACAGCCAGAGTTATTGGACCGCCCAGTGTCGGCCAGGGACAGGGAATTGTTGACGATGTTTAATAGTCTTGTCGACGACGCCATTGAAGAAGGAAGCTTTCCTGCTGGCATGGCAAACAGCGACCTAGCTCAACTTGTGATTGACGACGAGATTGGTGGCCTTGATGATTTAAGCGCAGCTGATCGTAACCGATTAGTTGAACTCTTAACCCGTCCTGAGCAGGAGGCTCCGCAGGCTTCTGCAAGACAAACGCTCCCAGCCCCTCAGGCTCCTCGGATTCAAGTGCAGGACCCCGTACCTCGTGAAATGCAGACGCTGAACAGGCAAGATCTGATCCTTAGATTGGGGCCACAAGGTGTTGATGAAGCACAAAGGATCGCGCGGATATACTTCAACGACAACCTCTTCAATGAAAATGTGCCGGTTTCAGCCGCGACAAATGCGATCAGGAGCTACAACTTTGGGCCCCATGAAGGACAACAGCCCATGGTGCGTGAACTTGCAGCACGTGAACTGGAAGAACTTTTTTCAACGGCGCAACAAGATGCAAGTATTCTTGCGAACAGTCTTGATGAAGCTATGTACCAAGACATGGATGGTCCAGAAGAAGCTATGCGGGCTGCGGACAGGGATATTTCCTTACTCCGTCGTCATGGCGAGACTGCTTGGGAAGATGTGTTTGGTCCCCTGGCCGAAGATTACCCTTGGAGTCGGAATACGCAAGAACAGGCCATTCTGTTCTTGCGAGAGATTGCGGATGGCTATAGGCGCCAACGCGACGCGGATAGACCTTTTGCCAAGGGTGGACCTGTCAAGAAACCTATGATGCCCCCGGTGATCACCAGAAGGCACCCAGAGCTAGCCGAAATGCAATATCGATATGGTGGCATAGTCTAAGGCTTCCGGCTCCTCTATCAAAATCCCTATAGATGATATTTTTACCCATAACAAAGAGGATCAATACTCTCTGTTTTTACTTCGCGGAGACTTAGTAAAGTCGAGCGAGCGAATAGAATATAGTTAGTTAAATGAACTAGTACACTCTGTTATGGCTCTAGAATCACTCTATAGGGTTTTTGGCCGTACCTGGTATAAGTCCTAGCAATTATTTTAATAAAACTGCGCGCTGCGTGGTTTTACGCGCTAGAATCAATCCCATGCACAGCAATCCTGCTGGCATAAACAGAAAGAAGAAAGGTATTTATCATGTCACATGAAGTTGAAACGATGGCTTACGCCAATGAGACCCCTTGGCACGGCCTTGGTACCCCTGTCGCTGACAACTTGACGCCCACCCAGATGTTAGACGCAGCTGGACTCAATTGGCAAGTCAAGAAGAAGGCCTTAGTGGTTGACGAACTAGACCACACTCTGAGCAGCCACTTTGCATTGGTGCGCGACACAGACAGCAAGATCCTTGGCATCTGCGGCAACGAGTACACGCCCACGCAAAATCAAGACGTCTTTGAGTTCTTTGACAAGTTCTGCAAAGCCGGCGACATGAAGATGGAGACTGCCGGTTCACTCCATGGCGGTAAGCGCGTTTGGGGCCTTGCAAAGATCAACGGCGGCTTTATGCTTGGCGGCAAAGACGAAGTCGAAGGCTACATCTTGCTTGACAATCCACACATCTGGGGACGCAGCTTGCAGATCTTGTTTACGCCAATCCGCGTAGTTTGCAACAACACCTTGACTGCTGCCTTAAACAATAACTCGAACAAAGACAACACCTTCCGCATGTCGCACGATCGCGCATTTGACGATCAGATCAAGCAAACTGCGGCAGAAAAAGTCGGTCTGGCCATGAAGTCCTTGAACGTGTTCAAGCAGCAAGCCGAGTTCTTGTCTAAGAAACGTGCAAAAGATCAACAAGTCATGGAATTCTTTTCCAAGCTTGTCAACCCTGACCAGTATCAAGCAGCCTTGGTTGCTTCTGATGACGGTCTAGTCAATCGCGCAGATCTTGGCCGCACGGTCAACCGTCTGCTCGACATCGTGCACACCCAACCAGGAGCCGATCTGAAGACTTCAGCCGGTACTTGGTGGGGCGCATTCAACGCCGTGACGTACTACTACGACCACGTCGCTGGAACTGATCAAGACAAGCGTCTGACAAGCGCGTGGTTTGGTTCAGCAGCAACACGTAAACGCCAAGCACTTGACCTCGCCGTCGAGTTCGCTGAAGCCGCGTAAACCCAGGGGCTTCGGCCCCTACCTTCCAACCTTAGGAGAAAATTATGGCAAACGCCAGAGGAAAGTCCATTGACAATACCCACCTGAGCATCGATCAGGCGGAAGAGCGCGGCTTCATTCACCGTGACTACATCGCCCACTGTCTTCGCTGGACCCACGTGGCCAAGTGGATGGGCAAGCCTGCAAACCGCAAGGACTGCAACCTGCTTGACATTGGCTGCGGCAAGGACGTACCGTTGGCCAAGATGCTCATGACAAGCCGTATGGCATCAGACGGTCTGAATTACATCGGCATTGACTACAACAAGCTCGAGATGCCAAAAGCGTTTGAGAATACTAAGTTCAAGCCAACTCTGATCGGTAACGTTGCGTTCCCTGACGTCCAGTTGCCAGTTGAGAAGTTCAACGTCATCACTTGCTTTGAGGTCCTTGAGCACGTGGAACCGCTGCATGCCTACAAGATGCTGGAAGGTATCCGTGATCGCCTTGACAAGGACGGCATGGCCTTCGTCAGCACACCAGTCTATGACCCACAAGTCGGTGCAGCAGACAACCACGTCAACGAGATGACTTATGAGGTCATGCAAGTCATGCTGCACAAGGTGGGCTTGGAAGTTGACGACCACTTTGGCACTTTTGCCTCAATTAGGGACTACAAGCAAGTAGCCGAAAAGGAAGACATCGATGGAGTGTTCAATCGCTTGCGTGATTACTACGACAGCAATTATCTGGCAACTATCTTTGCCCCGCTTTACCCACAACATTCACGCAACGTGCTCTGGCGAGTCAAACTGCCGAAGAACACGGAATTCTTTGAACCACCAAAGTTTGCAGAACTTACTAAGCCACTCTCAAGCAGCGAAGCCTGGCAGCCCTTGTTTGATTACTTGGGAGAGTAAGGATGGACTTATTTCAAATGGTGGCCGACTTTCACAAGAAGTTCGGGCTGGAACCAACTGACGGTCCTGACTTTCCAAGGCACGAGATCGTTCGACTCAAGAGCCAACACCTGCAAGAAGAGCTGGATGAGATCTTTAAGGCTGGCGAGGAAAAAGACCTTGAGGAGTATTTTGACGGCCTGATTGACCTGATCTATGTAGCACTCGGTGCTGCTTATCTTGCCAATCTGCCGTTCAATCAGGGGTTTATCCGGGTGCATCAAGCGAACATGACAAAGATTCGCGCTTTAAGGCAAGAAGATAGCAAACGCGGGTCCACTTATGATATAGTGAAACCTGCAGGATTCGTGGCCCCAACGCTAACGGACCTCATCAGAAAGGAGAAAGAATGAAAGGCATTATTGTCATTGATGGTTGCGATGGTACAGGCAAGACCACCCTTGCTAAAGCTATCTGCGATCGTTTTGATGGCGTCTACATTCACAACACATATCGCTGGCCAACTAAGATGCCGCTGTATCACACAGCAGCCTTGCATCGTGCATTAAAGCTTGCACGTACGCGCTTGGTAGTCATAGATCGTTTGTGGATGAGTGAAGCCATCTATGCAGACGTGTATCGTGGTGGCAGCCCTTGGCCTCACATGGGTCGCACGATGGACCGCATTATCCGCAAGGTCGGTGGCGTCTATATCTTGGCTCAATCACCTGCTAACCATGCAGAAAAGTTCGAGCAACTGAAGTCAGAACGCGAAGAGATGTATGACAACGTTGACCCTGTACGTGAGCGCTTTGACATGCTGTTTCAAGGTGGCTTTGCTGGCCATGACCGCGACTATGTTCAGCAGCTTTCTGTCTTTGGCATGCGCAGCAGAGATGATGTGCTGCCCTACAGGTATGACGTTGAAGGCCGCGACCTTGATGTCTACATTGGCATGGTCTACTCTGTCCTTGAATCGCGCTGGATGAAGCAATACGAGCCTGCTCTGCACCTGCATACCAAAAACTTTGCAGGTCACTTGCACGAAGCAAAGATCATCTTTGTTGGCGACAAGGCCAATAGCAAGTTTCGCGCTGTCAGCTGGCCTTTTTACGACTTTGCCAATTGCAGCGAGTTCTTTGCAGATGTGTTGCATGAGCTTAACTTTGATGAGACACGTGCTGTCTACATCAACGCGCACGATGGCAATGGTCCGCTGTATGTTAATGACTGCTTGCGCGCCAAGCCTTACATGAGGGTCATTTGCCTTGGCAATGGAGCTTACGACACCATGACTGAATTCACCCGCAGGATTCACAAGGTCATGCACCCATCTTACGCAAAGCGTTTTAACAAGCGCTCTGAGTTTTTACAAGAACTTAAGGAGGTCCTCAATGGTTAATACAACCAACATGAATTGGCAAGGTCTGCTAGATGTCATCATGACTCATGGAGACCAGACAAGCCCAAGGGGTAAGAACACAAAGGAGCTGCTTGGCTACAAGTCAATGATTGACATGAACCAGCCTGTTCTCACAATCAAAGAACGCAAGCTTGGCTATAAGTTTATGGCTGCCGAAGCTGCATGGATCATGTCAGGTGACAACCGTGTCAGCACGATTGCCCCGTACAGCAGGGCCATCAGTGCATTTAGCGATGACGGCATCTTGTTCTTTGGAGCCTACGGTCCACAGATCAGAGACCAGCTTGGCCATGTCATCCAAACATTAGCCGATGATACAGATTCGCGTCAAGCGGTCATGACCATCTGGAGGCCTAATCCTAGGGCCAGCAAAGACATACCTTGCACCATCAGCTGCCAATTCATGATCCGCAAAGGTTACCTTTATTGCTTCATGAACATGCGTTCATCTGATGCTTGGCTCGGTGTTCCTTACGACTGGTTCAACTTCAGCATGCTGTCAGCAGGCGTTGCGTTGATGTTGCGTGAGAAGGGTATCCACGTCAAGCTTGGTGCCCTGCACTTCTACGCAGCCAGCCAGCACCTGTATGAAGAGAACTGGTACAAGGTTGATGCTTGCTTGAATGGCGAGATCCTTGGCGACTATGAGCCTTTTAACCTTGACTACTTCAACGACTACGACCACCTCGTCAATCATTTGTGGGCCTTGGCCAGTGGCCATGTGCACAACGGATTCTTGAAAGAAGTCTCATCATGGAAAGAATAAGCAAAGATGAATACTTTTCGCAACTGGCTCTACTCGTTAGCCGACGAGGTACATGCGCAAGGCGGCTTGTGGGCTGTGTCCTTGTATCCAATCGTGGGCACGTTCTTGCTACTGGTTACAACGGGGTGCCTGCTGGTCATCAGCATTGCATTGATGTTAACTGTCCCGGTGCTAGTCTTCCTTCGGGGACTGGTCTGGATCTATGTGAAGCTATCCACGCGGAACAAAACGCACTCCTCCAATGCCGGGATGTAAACCAGATCGACACGGCTTACGTGACTGCCATGCCATGCATGACTTGCACAAAGCTGCTGCTTAACACAAGCTGCAAACGCATCATCTACACCGAACCTTATCCACACGAAGAAGCAAGACAACTCTGGACAAAAAATGGACGCATCATCTTATCAGCCGCCGAAGCACTTTCCAAACCTATTTCTGGCAAAGCGTATAGCAATCGACTGCGAGACGCGCGACCCGAACTTAATGACTAAAGGACCAGGTGGAGTACGCGGAGATGGCTACATCGTTGGATTCTCAGTTGCCACGGATGACGGCTTTGCTGAGTACTATCCAGTGCGCCATGCAGCAGGCGGGAACCTTAACCCTGACAACGCATTTGCTTGGTTACGCGACATGCTGAAGACCGACATCCCAAAGATAGGAGCCAACATCCCATACGACTTGGAATGGCTGCTGACAGAAGGTGTCATCGTTGGTGGACCAAAGTACGACGTACAGATTGCCGAGCCGCTGCTTGATGAAGACCGTATCACCTACAAGCTTGATGCGTTGGCCCAGGCTTACCTTGGCGAGTCCAAGGACGAGACTGAGCTTATTGCAGCAGCTGTCAGGCGTGGCATCCATCCAAGCAAGGTCAAGGAAAACCTCTGGCAGTTTCATGCAGGTGAGGTAGCGCCTTATGGACGCAAGGATGCAGACTTGCCAATTCGCATCTTTGCCCAACAAGAAGTCTTGCTGCACGACGAGAAGCTGTGGGAAGTCTTTGAGATGGAGACGCAGCTGGTCGACGTCATAGTGGCCATGCGCCAGAAAGGTGTACCTGTGGACCTTGATCGGGCCCACAAAGTCAAGGCACAACTACTTGATGAGCAGGGCCAGCTTATGGAGCAACTCAAGAAGGTTGCTGAGCGGGATGTAGACATCTGGTCTGGTGATGACATACAGGCAGCCAGTGACGCATTGAAGCTGGATTACCCAAAGACTGAGAAGGGGAATGCTAGTTTTCCCAGTGAGTTTCTTGAAGCTAGTGAACATGAATTTTTCTCCTTAATTTCGAAGGTCCGGAAGCTTGACCGGGCCGGTGGAGTATTTATCGACAGCAAGATCATTCAGATGGAAAAAGATGGAAAAATTTACCCGACTTTCAGACAAGTCCGCGACGACCGCGGGGGCACAAAGTCCGGGCGCTTTGCGTCGGCTAACCCGAACATGCAACAGGTACCAGCTAGGGATCCAGTTCTGGCTCCTCTCATCAGAAGCATCTTTGTACCTGAAGAGGGTTGCCAATGGGGCGTCTTCGACTACTCGCAGCAAGAGCCTCGTGTCACGGTTCACTACAGTTATCTTCGTAGCTTTCCTGGTGCTGAGACTGCGCGCAACCGGTACCTTGATGATCCCGATACTGACTACCATCAACTCGTCGCTGATATGGCTGGAATCACGCGTAAGAACGCGAAGACCTTAAACCTAGGACTGGCCTACGGTATGGGGGCTGCCAAGGCCGCTACTCAACTGGGCCTGCCGCCAGCAGAAGCTAAGCGCGTCTACGAGCAATACCACGAGAACGTGCCCTTCATCAAGGCGCTTGGCGAGGAATGCACGCGGATTGCGACCAACAGGGGCTACGTCAAGACGTTCCTTGGTAGACGCAGACGGTTCCAGTTGTTTGGACCACCTAAATACAGCCCTGGTTTGATCCCATTGAAGAAAGACTTGGCAGAAGAAAAGTATGGCCTGCCGTTGAAGCGTTATTTTGTCCACAAGGCAATGAACGCGGTCATCCAGGGGTCATCGGCAGACATGATCAAGATGGCCATGATCAACTTGTTTAAAAAAGGCGAAGTTCCACATCTGACTATTCACGATGAATTGGACTTCAGTGTACGTGACTTAGATCATGCCCGCATGATTCGACAGGAGATGCTTACATGCGTGGACTTGGTAGTGCCATTAAAAGTAGACTGCGAGCTTGGACCCAGCTGGGGAGAAGCGGTCGAGGTGAAGCTATGAAAGAGAGCCAATTCTGGGCGCTTGTCAAAGGCAAGCTGCCAGGACATGCTGAACGCATGGAGAACGCCTTGACAAGGGGGACTCCTGACGTAAACATGTGCCACGAAGCCATAGAGCTATGGCTAGAGCTCAAGATTTTGGATGCTAAGGGTAGCTGTCAGCTTAGGCCAGAACAGGTCCTCTGGCATCGTAAGAGGCAAGAGCACGGGGGCCGCGTGTTTGTACTGGCTAGAAACGAAGAGACGCTCAAGATCCTTCAAGTCCAGCGAGACATGGAGATGTTTGAGATTTGGGCTTGTACAAAGCCTTTTGACTGGAATAACATGAATGAATTGCTTTTTAATGTGCCACCCTTTTGTACGGAATACACGATCCGTCATCTGCAATACGGAGGAAAACAATGACTGTCTACGTTGTACAAGATTCGCCTAAGTTTAACCTCTTGCCTGCAGCAGAGTATGGTGAACTACAAACATTGTTGCCACCAGGGCAAGTGATGATGGCGACATCGCCAACCATCCGCGTCTTACGTGACAAGCTCAGAAGTTTTTCAGACAGCGATTATCTCTTGGCCATTGGTGACCCCATAGCCATTGGCATGTCTGTTGCAATAGCTGCCGGGTTCAATCGCGGCGTTATCAAGATGCTCAAGTGGGATCGCCAAGAGCATCGTTACTACGCCATTGAGGCGGATCTTACAGGAGTGAAAAATGCTTGAAGAGGAAATGATGGCTGACAGTCAGATGCCAACTGACCAAGGCTTAGGCAAGATCAGTACCCTTGCAGAACGGTACACAGATCTTGATGAGGAGATCAAAGAAGCGGAGACGCGTCTGAAGGTCTTAAAAGAACAGGCCAGGGAGATTGCCGAGAAGCAATTGCCCGATGCTATGGCAGAGATCGGCGTTGCTAAGTTTACGCTTACAGACGGTAGTGAAGTGACCGTCAAACCGTACTACAGCGCCAAGATCAGTGACGAGAAACGTGAGGAGTGCTTTGGCTGGTTGCAAGACCACGGCCACGAGGCGCTAATAAAAGACGAAGTCGTCCTGACATTCAATCGCGGTGAGCACGAGAAGGCCGAAGAATTTAAAGCCCAGCTGGAAGAGCAGGGTCTGGATTATTCTGGCAAGATGGGTGTTCATCCTCAAACTTTGACAGCTTTCGTCAAAGAGCAAGTGGAAAGTGGTGCCGAATTTCCGCTTGAACTTTTCAACGTGTACATCGGCCAAATTGCTAAAGTTAAAAGGAGCAAATGATGGTAAAGAAAACTGAAGTGGCTGTAGTCCAGCCTGGCGCCGTAGTGGCATTCGCAGACGACATGATGGCTGATGCCGGTCTCGGTTTCGAGAACGTATCGGCAAACGATGTCGCTATCCCGTACCTCAAGGTGCTGCAGGCATTGTCTCCTGAACTTCGCGGAGTCACCAAGGTTGCTGGTGCTGAAGAAGGTTTGATCATCAACACCGTCACGGGTGTCTTGATGAAAGAAGTCCGCGTCATCCCATGCGCATTTAAGAAGAGTTACGTCGAGTGGACTCCTCGTGAGGCAGGCGGCGGCTTGGTGAAAGAGCACACGGATGAAAAGATCCTTGACAAGTGCAAGAAGAACGAACGCAATCAAGACGTGTTAGCTAACGGGAACTTGATTGTCACGACAGCTTATCACTACGTGTTGGTGTTGTCTGAAAGCGGTTTTGAACGCGCGTTGATCGCCATGTCATCTACACAACTGAAGAAGTCACGCCGCTGGCTTGGTCAGATGATGGCGCTGCAAGTCAAGATTGGTGAGAAGTCATTCACCCCTCCACCGTTTAGCCATAGCTATCATTTGGGTACAGGTATGGAGACTAAGGATGCCAACAGCTGGTATGGTTGGTTGATTAACGATCCCTCGATGGTGCAAGACAAGGGGATCTACGAGGCGGCCAAGAAGTTTGGTTTAGATGTAACTGCTGGCTTGGTAAAAGTTGCCGAGCCGCCTGCTGAAGGTGTTGTTCAAGGTGAAGACGATGTCCCATATTAAGGACATCTTTCCGATGCTGGGTGCTGACATGGGTAAGTCTGATGGCCGAAATCCATCGGCTACCAAGAAGGGACCTGGGCGCAAGCCCGTTGACGGACACAAGAAAGGCAAAGCTAAACGCACTGCCTTTCAAAAGGCCGCAGCAAAGGTCAAGGTAGCAGCACAGACAGCCAACGTGACTAACACGCCGCTTAAGGCGGCGGCAAGGGGGAGTTGATATGAATTTCGGTGACGCAATTGACGCTTTGAAAAAGGGCTTTAGGGTTACTCGTGAAGGTTGGAATGGTAAGGGCATGTTTCTTATCTTGGCAGGTGGTTACACAGTCAAGAAAGCGGATCTTCGTCCTAACAGTCCAATCGACGCGGAATTCCTTGAATCAAGGGGCCTTGAAGAGATGGAGATTCTGCCGCATATTGATATGTGGACAGTTAATGCGCATGGTCGTCAAGCTTATTTAGCTGGATGGCTTGCGTCTCAGACGGACATGCTGTCGGAAGACTGGATGATCGTCGAATAAGTATGGGGCGGCTTTGGCCGCTCCCTCTATCAACCAAACGAGAAAGAATTATGCTTGCACAAAGATTCATGGCGTTATTTTCCGGGCACACAGGTGCCTACGGGACCTATGACATCGATGGCAAGAATACCGGCCTTAAGGTACAGGGGACAGCAGTCACGAAACGAGCAGCAGTTACAGAGCAGCTTTGGGACGGTCATCTTGCAGGATCAAAAGGAATCGGTATTGTGCCAATCAGGGAGGACAACACATGCCTCTTTGGAGCGATTGATGTTGACGAATATAAGAATTTTGACTTAAAGGAGGCCGTTGAAGCTTGCGCCAAGGCCAAGGCGCCCGTTGCCGTGTGCCGCAGCAAATCAGGCGGCGCCCACATCTACATGTTCTTCAGCGAGCCGATACCAGCTGCTGATGTCAAACGAAAACTTGGTGAATTGGCCAGCGTGATTGGACATCCCAACTGCGAGATATTTCCTAAGCAAGATCAAGTGTTGTCTGAACGCGGTGACGTCGGCAACTGGATCAACATGCCTTACTTTGAAGGCGATCAGACCAGCCGCTATGGCGTGGCTGATAACGGCAGCCCGTTGCCGATCGAAGACTTCCTCACCTATGCCGAAGGCTTGAAGCTCACCAGAGCCAACTTCGTCAGACTCAAGTTTGCAGAAGCCAAGAGCAAGAAGCGTGCCTACAAGGATGCTCCTCCATGCATCGAGAAGCTAGCACAGACCGGCTTTCCTGAAGGTACCCGCAACAACGGCTTGTTCAACCTATGCGTCTTGGCGCGTAAGATGAAGCCAGACGATTGGCAGCCATTAGTCATGCAGATGAACATCGATATCATGGATCCGCCACTGCCAGAATCAGAGGCCATGGGGGTCATCCAGTCGATGCAGAACAGCGACTATCAGTACACGTGCAGCAGGCCGCCTCTTCGACCTAACTGCAACGCAGGAATGTGTCGCATGCGGAAATTTGGAGTCGGCCAGCAATCAGGAACACCTCGTCTGTCGTCACTCAGCAAGTACAACACAGAGCCTCCTATTTGGTTTCTTGACATGGACAATGGTATGCGTTTGTCGCTGTCTACAGAGGACCTGCAGAACCAGGCAGGCTTTCAGAAGCGGTGTATGGAGGCCATGAATTACATGCCGCCAAAGATGAACCAGACGCAGTGGAACCAGATGATCCAGGCGTTGCTGCAAGACGTGGTCATCATTGAGGCTCCTGAGGATGCCAGCCCCAAGGGCCAGTTCATCGACTTGCTAGAACGCTTCTGCACCGGCAAGGCGCAAGCCAAGCACCTTGATGAGATCCTCCTTGGTAAACCATTCCATGATCGTGACGACAACAGGCACTTGTTTCGCTTGGCAGACTTCATCAACTTTCTTGACAAGCAGAAGTTTAAGGAGTTCAAGCTGAATCAGATAAGTTCTGCCATCCGTGACTACGGCGGCGAGACGCACACCTACAAGCTGAACGGCAAGCGGGCCACGGTCTGGTCTGTGCCTGCCTTCTCATTCCAGGACAAGGGTCATCAGACTCCGGACTTCAGCAATGGCAGCCTTATCTAGACCTAACATCATCTTGGGGCCTCCTGGAACCGGCAAGACAACGACGCTTATGAACATCGTCGAGTCTCTGCTGGAGAAGGGCGTCAAGCCTGATGAGATCGGCTTCATCAGCTTTACCAAGAAGGCCACCATAGAAGCCAGGGATAAGGCAAGGGCCAGGTTTGGCTTTGACGCTGATGCCATGCCGTTCTTCCGGACCATACACAGCCTGGCATTCAGGCAGCTGGGACTTAGCCGGCAGCAGGTCATGCAGTATAACCACTACCAGGAACTTTGCGATGAACTGGGCGTTGAGATCACCGGCAGGGGCACAGGCGAAGACGGCACCCTGGTTGGCATGTCTCAAGGCGACAAGCTGCGCTTTGTTGAGGGCATGGCTAGGATCAGGTGTGTGCCACTCAAGCAGCAGTGGGAAGAATTGAATGACGACGACCTTGGCTGGTTTGAACTTGAACAGTACTCCAAGGCTCTCAAGGAGTACAAGGACAACTCAGGACTGATAGACTACACAGACATGCTGGAGTTGATGCGGTCAGAGGGATTCGTACCTAAATTGAAGGCGCTGCTTGTGGATGAGGCGCAAGACTTGTCTAAGCTGCAATGGCAGGTAGTTGAACGAATGATGGAGAAGGCTGATGAAGTTTATATTGCTGGAGATGATGACCAAGCAATCTTTCGCTGGGCAGGAGCTGACATCGATCATTTCATATCCTTGGATGGGAATGTGCGCGTTCTTGACCAGTCGTACAGAATACCGGCGGTTGTGCACGACCTCAGCTTTGACATCATTAGATCGGTCACTAGGCGGCGGGAAAAGATTTTCAAACCTGCTGGGCACCAAGGATCCATTAACTACCACAACGACATAGAACACGTTGACATGGGCCAAGGGACATGGCTGTTGCTTGCTAGGAATGTCTACATGCTCAGGGAATTGGTTGACTTATGCCATCGTGAGGGCTACGCCTACGAGTGTCAAGGATTCTCACCTCGTAAGTCTGAGGCACTATTGGCCATAAGGGCCTGGGAGAAGCTGCGCAAGGGCGAATACATCGCTGCCAATCAGCTGCGCCTAGTCTATGCTCACATGTCAAAGCGGATGGTAGACCACGGCCATCTGTCCTTGAAGACACTGACCGAAGACATGGTCAACATGGACCTGCTGCACGAGAAGTACGGGCTGCAGACCAAGGCGATCTGGCACGTGGCTTTGGACCGCATCAGCGACGAGGAGAAGGAATATTTTCTCTCGGCATTGAGACAAGGGGAAGCTTTGAGTGGAGAGCCCCGCATCATGATCAGCACGATCCACGGCAGCAAGGGCGGCGAGGCAGACAACGTGCTGCTGATCACGGACCTCAGCCCTAAGACCTACAACGGATACCAAGAGAATCAAGACGATGAACTGCGCGTGTTTTATGTGGCAGCAACACGAACTAAGAAGAACCTACACATCATCACGCCACGCACACAAAGGTACTTTGACCTATGATTGAATATAAATACAAGACCAAGCCGTTCGAGCATCAAGACAAGGACTTCTTGCTCAGCAGGGACATGGACGAATACGCCTTGTTCTGGGAGATGGGGCTTGGCAAGTCTAAGACCACGGTCGATACGGCTGCATGGTTGTACGCGACGGGCAAGATCAATGCTGTGTTTATCCTTGGCAACAAGGGTTCGTATCGCAACTGGGTGACCAAGGAGCTACCAGAACACATGCCAGACTACATCGATTGGGTCGGTACATATTGGGACTCATCTGCCAACACAGAACTCAAGAAGAGCTACGACTTGTTGCTGACACCGATGGAGCCGTTGAAGATCTTCGTCATGAACATCGAGGCACTGGCCTTTGACCGCAGCTACAAGACGGCCGAGTCATTTGTCAACTGCCACAATACGCTGATGGTGATTGACGAATCCACGACCATCAAGAACAGGGACGCCAAGCGCACCAAGGCAGCTGTGAAGATTGGCCGCAAGGCAAACTACCGACGGATCCTGACGGGGTCCCCAGTGACCAACAACCCGCTAGACCTGTTCAGTCAGGCCTGGTTCCTCAATCCTCACCTGCTTGGCTTCACAAGCTACTACACATTCAGGGCAAAGTATGCAGAGATGGTCAAGATCACAGCTGGCAACAGGGCCTTCACTAAAGTCAAAGGCTTCAAGCACCTTGACGAGCTTACCAAGTCGATTCAGACGTGGTCGTCTAGGCGGACCAAGCTTGAATGCCTCGATCTACCAGACAAGATCTATCAATACTACGAGGTGGAACTTACGGACGAGCAGAAGAAGCACTACAAGTCACTTCGCGAGAAGGCTATGGCTGAACTGGAAGGCCAACTGGTCTCGGCACCAATCGTACTTACAAAGCTGCTTCGGCTCCATCAGTTGGTGTGCGGCCACCTCACAACGGACGATGGCACGGTTATTCCCATCGAGAACAATAGGATGAAAGCCCTCATGGAGGTGCTCGATGAAGCGTCTGGCAAGGTCATCATCTGGGCAACCTATAGGGCAGACATCAACGACATTGCAGCAGCCCTACAAGAAGAGTATGGCAAGCATGCAGCAGTGTCTTACTTTGGCGACACGACTGGCGAAGATAGACAGGAAGCTGTCCGCAGGTTTCAGACAGATCCGGAGTGCAGGTACTTCGTGGGCAACCCCCAGACCGGCGGCTTTGGTATCACGCTGACCGCGGCGACTAACGTGGTCTACTACAGCAACAGCTACAACCTAGAGCATCGTCTGCAGTCTGAAGACCGTGCCCACCGGATTGGTCAAAAGCACGCGGTGACTTACGTGGACTTGATCTGCAGGAAGTCGGTCGACGAGAAGATCGTCAAGGCGCTGCGCGAGAAGAAGATGCTGTCGTCTAAAGTACTTGGCGACGAGTGGAAAGAATGGCTTAGCTAGTCCTTGATCCGAAGGAAGAAGGACATAAAGATGTCGTGGGACATTGTGCGCAGGGCGCTGCCAGGAAAGAACTGGTCTGGCCAGCCCTGTTCCTTGTCCTTAAGGATATACAGGCGCATACCGTTGTCGTACTCAAGGCTCAAGCCGTTCTCTTGGGCGATCTTTTTTGCTATAGCTACACGCATGGTTAGTTCCTTTCAAGCCACATTTTACTACGTACTGCAGCAGTGCGCACAATTAAATTCTAGTATAAGTCCTAGTAAATATTTTGCAGAGAATGCGCGCAGTGCGCAGTTTTGCACTAGAATCAATCCCATGCACAGCATGTCGCGGTGCTAAGAAAGAAGAAAGGTTCATCATGGAAATCACTGTACGCATCAC